>ERZ779895.223-NODE-223-length-88862-cov-9.446575_pt1 | contig 88862 bp, 86 predicted proteins | sample MGYA00511093_ERZ779895 | MGnify/ENA primary metagenome ERZ779895 (study PRJEB29588, sample SAMEA2142970) | human gut metagenome | biome: human gut; feature: human-associated habitat; material: faeces | place: Denmark | collected 2008/2010 ... | reverse complement strand
CTACCCCGGTCAGCTGGAGGGGGACTCCGGCTCCAGTCTCATCGCCCGGATGTCCGCGCAGGCTGACAGAGCCGGCGTTCAGCGGATCCGGGATACCATCCGCACGGCGGAGCTGGACGGTCCCGTAAAAAAGCTGGCGGGACGGACGGAAGCTTACCTTGCCAAAACGGTGATTCTGGACTCCGGCGCTTCGCCGCGGCCCATGGACTGCACCATCGCGCCCGCGAGCACGATGCAGTCATGCGTCGCCGCACCCTGCGCATCCGCGAGGGCGACCCGCTGGAGATCTATACGGAGCGGGACGGGGAGGTCATTTTCAAGAAGTACTCCCCGGTCGGGGAGATATCCTGCACGGCGTCGCAGTACGCCGACGTGCTGTCGAAGGTAGGCGGCTGTCCCGCCGTTATCTGCGACCGCGACCACGTTATCGCCGTATCCGGAATGGCGAAGAAGGAGGTCATCGAGCGCAGGGTTTCAGGCTCCCTGGAGGACCTCATCGAGCAGCGCAAGAGCCATGTCTACCGCTCCCGCGAGGATCAGCGTCTCAACCCCATCGAGGGTATCGACCGCTACGCGATAGCAGCTGCGCCTATACTCTCGCAGGGCGACGTCAACGGAGCCGTTATCATGCTCTCCGGCGACGACAACGAATTCGCAACGAATGAGCAGAGCGCGCTCGTCCAGGCTGCCGCAATGTACTTCGGCAAGCAGATGGAGGAATAAAAATACGGGAGGGTCAGCGCCCTCCCGCGAGACCGTCGAAAAAGTCTGCGCCGTATGCTTCCGAAACAGTCCACCGAACTGTTTCGGAGAACAGGCGATGGTAAGACAATAACTAGCTTGTGGGGAAAAACTCTTGTTTTTCCCCACACCCCTTTAGCGCTTTTTTGTCGTTTTGCCGTGCTTCGCACGGAGGTTTCGCCTAGCGGCGACAAGGGCGCTGCCCTTGACCTGCAAGGGGGACGCGTCCCACTTGACTCCCTATTGGTGGTTGCTGAAAGAATAAATCCAGTTGCATAAATTATAAATTTACGTGAGGGTCAGCACCCTTTTACGCCCGTCATGTCACTCCACATATCGGCAGAAGCTCGTCGAGCGTCGTTATCGTGTAGTCCTGACCGACTTCCAGCCCCCTGCCCTTCCGGTCGATGAGTACCGAACGGCAGCCTACATTCTGCGCCGTTTTGATGTCCTTGGGTTCGTCGCCGACGAATATGAACTCCTTCTCGTCAGCCTGGAAATGCTCCGCTATCTGGTGTACTCCCTCCGGATTCGGCTTGCGGAACCCGCAGCTCTGCGATGATACATACATGTCAAAATACGGCATAAGCTCCGGAAAGTAGCTCTTGTGGAGCTTATCCGGCATTCCCGTAGCTACGTCGGTCAGCGTGGCGATTTTCCAGCCCGCCGAGCGCAGCTTACGGAGCACTGGGATAGTCTCCGGATAAATCAGCGGGGTCAGATTCATGTTTTCAAAAAACGCGCTTATGACCTCCTCCAGCGAATACGGGAAATCCCACCCCTCCGCAGCGTCGCCAAATATCTGCTCCGGCGCGTAGTCCCTCTCGCGGTACTTCACCCGCGGATTATACTGCTTCAGCACCTCGATGGAGGCTTCAAGCTGCTCGTCGGTCAGCGGAAGTCCCAGCTTCTCCCGCACATGCCGGAATGCGCTGTCATAGTAATCTATCCACACATTCGGCATGTTGACATACTCCATCAGCGTTCCGCCGATGTCAAATACTATCACGTTCATTCTACGCCCTCCATGAATCATCGTCCGCTTCCCGCGCGGGAGTCTCCGGAGCCGCTCCCTCCTCGAAAAGCACGTCGAAGAAGCGCTCCTTCGACTCCACAAAGCACGCGCTGTCCTCGCTGTAGATAACTATTACCTCCGTGCCCTCTGGAAGCTCCCTGCCGTTCGCCGAGACCGCCCGGAAATAATAGGGCTTCCCGCTGCGGGTCACTTTTATCTCGCCGTACATATCCGGGGATATCTCCTCGGTCACTACCCCGTCCATGTTCTCAAGCTCCTTTTCGGAAGGCTCGCCCTGCTTGTGGAGCTTCAGGTACATCGGCGAAAACACCGTGCTCAGCAGAAAATTGAACGCCAGCCCTCCAGCCGCCGCCAGCGGAAGCCCCAGCCAGCTCACAGCCCCGGCGCAGTCCAGCAGAAGCCCTATAAGCGACGTCACGAATACGAACACGATCAGCCGCAGCAGGTTCTTCGGAAATACCGTCTGCCATTCCGCGCGGCTTTTAGTGTGCTCGAAAAGCTCCCCGGCGTTCGGGAAAAGCGGCCTTCCAAACAGCAGATGCACCGCAAGCTGCAACAGCAGGTACCCTCCGGAAAGCCCCAGAAGTATAATGTAGAACGTCCTCACGGCGCCACCTCCCGATACAGAAAATCCGCAGCCGAATGACTGCGGACTTCGTTTACATCAGCGTAAAATCAAAGGTTTCCTACCAGGTCGCGGGTATCGCGGGCGATAAGAAGCTCCTCATTAGTGGGAACGACCCAGACCTCGACCTTGCTGTCGGGAGCGGAGATCTTCTGCAGCTTGCCTCTCAGACCGTGGTTAACGGAATCGTCGAGTTTGATGCCGAGGTACTCCATGTTGTGGCATACATCGGCGCGTACGTCGTCGGAGTTCTCACCGATGCCGCCGGTGAAGATAACAGCGTCAAGACCGTTCATGACAGCCGCATAGGAGCCGATGAACTTCTTGATCTCATAGCGGAGCATCTCGCCGGCAAGCTGCGCCTTGTGGTCGCCGTGCTCCGCCGCGCTTGTGATATCGCGGTTATCGCTGGAGATACCGGAAATTCCGAGGAAGCCGGACTTCTTGTTCATGTAGTCGCTCATCTCGTTGGGAGTAAGACCCAGCTTATTTGCAACGAAGGTTACAGCGGAGGGGTCTACGCTGCCGCAGCGTGTTCCCATGATAACGCCGTCCAGGGGAGTGAAGCCCATGGAAGTGTCAATGGACTTGCCGCCCTCGATGGCGGTGATGGAGGAGCCGTTGCCGAGGTGGCAGGATACGATCTTGAGATCCTTGATATCCTTGCCCATAGCGTCAGCGAGAGCCTGGCTTACAAATCTGTGAGATGTGCCGTGGAAGCCGTACTTTCTTACGTGCAGCTTCTCGTAGCACTCGTAGGGAAGGCCGTACATGAACGCCTTCTCCGGCATGGTGGAATGGAACGCGGTATCGAATACGACTACCTGCGGAGTCGTAGCCGGAATTACCTTCTTGCATGCTCTCAGGGCGAGCGCGTGGGGGTGGTTATGTACCGGTGCGAGCTCTGCGAGGTCGTCTATCTGCTGGATAACTTCGTCTGTAACGAGGGTGGTCTTGCTGAAGACCTCAGCGCCCTGTACTATTCTGTGGCCTACGGCGGAGATCTCGCTCATGCTGTCGATGACCTTGCCCTCGCCGGTGGTGAGTACCTCAACGAGCTTCTCGAACGCCTCGGTGTGGGTCGGGAACTTGCAGTCAGCCTCGACTGTCCTGCCGTCGAACGTGGTGTGCTTGATATGGCCGTCGATACCGATACGGTCGCAGTTGCCCTTTGCAATAACGCTCTCGTCCTCCATATTGATAAGCTGGTACTTCAGCGAGGAGCTGCCGGCATTGATTACAAGAATCTTCATGTTAATAAATCCTTTCAGGTGAAATAAAAAATCACAAAATCAGAGAATAACAGAGATTTTGCTCATACAACAGTAATATTGTAGTACTTTCCGGCGAAAAAATCAAGTCTTTTTTGAAAAATTATTGATTTATAGCGTGTTTTGGTGTAAAATATTAAGAAGAACAGCCACGATCCGGAAAGGGGGCACTTTTATGAAAACAGCCGCAGTTATCTGCGAATATAATCCGTTCCACTACGGACACAGGCACCAGCTCGAACAGACCCGCGCACTCGGCGCGACCCACATAGTCGCCGTGATGAGCGGGGATTTCACCCAGCGCGGCGACCTAGCAGTCACCGATAAGTTCGCCCGGGCAAAGACCGCGCTCGAAAACGGCGCCGACCTCGTGCTGGAGCTTCCCGTGAAGTACAGCCTGTGCGCCGCCGAGGGCTTCGCAAGGGGCGCGGTGGGGATAATTTCCGCGCTCGGCTGCGTCGATATGCTCAGCTTCGGCAGCGAATGCGGGAGCATTCCCGCCCTACGCGAGGCAGCGGGAGCCGTGGAGTACGCGGTGCATTCCGACTACTTCCAGCTTCTGATGTCCGGCGGGAAAAGTTACCCCGCCGCCCTCGCGGAGGCGGTGAAGAAATTCTACACCAACGACGTATACGACGTGATATCCTCGCCAAACAACACCCTCGCCGTGGAGTACATCAAGGCGCTCGACGACATTGGCAGCGGCATCGAGCCGGTGACTGTCCGGCGCGAAGGCGCAGCCCACGACAGCGACAGCGAGCAGGAAAAATTCCTCAGCGCCTCGGCGATACGCAAAAAGATACTCGCCGGAGAGGACTACAGCGCGTACGCTCCGCTTATAGACTCCCCTGCTGCGGATATCCGCCGTCTGGAGACCGCGATACTCGCGAAGCTCCGCATGATGCGGCCGGAGGACTTCGAAGCCGTGTACGACGCGGCGCAGGGGCTTGGCGAACGGCTCTTCAAGGCGGTGCGCCGGGCGGGGAGCCTCGACGAGCTGTACTTCCTCGCCAAAACGAAGCGCTACACCCTCGCGCGGATACGCCGGGCGGTGCTGTGCGCGTTCCTCGGCGTGGACAAAAAAATGCTCCATGAGCCGGACGGATATATCCGCATTCTCGGCATGAACTCCCGCGGCAGGGAGATACTCTCGGCTGCGAAGAACTCCGGCTGCACCGTCCCGATGGACACCTCACTGCGGGCGCTGATGGACGCGTCCTTCGAAGCTCACAGGCTCGGAGCGTTCCAGGCGCGCTGCAGGGACGTATGGGCGCTTGCCCTGGAAAAGCCGCTCCCCTGCGGCTCCGACTTCACAGCCAAGCCAACGATACTAAGTTAAATTCGGAATTATGAATTCGGAATTCGGAATTTCGGAGTCCCGCTTCGCGGGACATATCAAAATTTGATACAATTGGAATACCGCCGCGGTAGCGGCGCACATAAATTCCGCATTCCGAATTCCGAATTCCGAATTTAAAAAAAGGGAGTGTGCATAAAATGGTAACAGCGACTGAACTTAACTACAAGAACTTCGGCAGATGTGTTAAGCTCGACAACGGCACGGCAAGCATTATAATCACCGTGGAGGTCGGTCCGCGCATTATTTCCTACTGCCTGAACGGTCACGAAAACATGCTGCTTGAGGACGCAGGCCGGGAATTCAAGGACGATTCGCAGGAACTCCGCGATTATTTCGGCGAGGGCAGGACCTGGTACATATACGGCGGCCACAGGCTCTGGAGCAGCCCTGAAAGCTACCCGCACAGCTACGTCCCGGATAACGAGCCGGTGGAATATACAGTTTCCGGCGGCGAAATAACGCTGATTCCTCCGGCGACCCGCACCGGTCAGCAGCACAGGCTGATATACAGACTCGCGGACGAAGGCTCGGAAGTAGAGCTTTTCCACGAGATAAGGAACGTTTCCGGCGCGATAGTCACACTGGCGCCCTGGGCGCTCACCGTATGCGCGGCGGGCGGCGTGGAGATATTCCCACAGAGCCAGGCTGACAACGGGCTGCTTTCTAACCGCAGGAACGTTTTCTGGAGCTACTCGGATATCAGCGACGACCGGTTTTTCCTGTCGAACAGATATGGCACGCTTCAGCAGGTAAAGGGAGCGCCGGAAAAATTTAAGATAGGCATAAACAACGAGGACGGCTGGGCGGCTGTGGTCAACCACGGGCAGATTTTCCTCAAGAATTTCCGCATGAATATCGACGGGAATTACCCGGACTACGGCTGCAACTTCGAGACCTTCACGAACGGGATCTTCCTCGAATGCGAGAGCCTCGGCGAGCTTAAGGCCCTGAAAAACGGCGAATCCGCCAGCATTACAGAGTACTGGTCGCTGATACCATGCAGCGAAGGCTTCGACAGGAAAAGCGACGACAGCATAGACGCATTCGTGAAGAAATACGACCTGCGTAATCATCACGCATAACGGAGGACACATGAGCCTTTACGACGAGCTTCGCCGGAAGCACGGCAGCTTTATTTACCACAGCTATGAATTCACGGAGCAGGACGGCTCCACGCTGCTCCGGTTCCACTTTTCAATTGACGAATACCACTTTTACCCCGGGTGGACTTTTCCCGAGAAATTCAGCGGGCTGACCTTCGACCGTGAGCTTGCAGACCGTATCGCGTTCTCCCTGGGAATGGCGGAACTCGTTTCCTACTGGAAGTGCGCCTGCCCTCCAGTGGTGGAGATACGCTGCGGCGGGCTTTCCGAAGAACAGAAGCTCTGGTGGAAAAAGCTCTACTTCAACGGGCTTGGGGAGTTCTTCTACCGCAATGGAATAACTCCCGGCTTCGACAGCTTCATGACGATAAACGCGCCGGAGCCTTCGGAGCTTCCCACACGGACGAACGGACTTTCCGGCTTCATGGTTCCCATCGGCGGCGGCAAGGACAGCGTCGTCACGCTGGAATTACTGCGGAAAGCCGGAGTAGACATATCCGCATATATCATCAATCCCCGGGGCGCGACCCTCGGCTGCGCGGAAACGGCGGGAATTCCGGAAAGCCGCGTTATCGCTCCGAAGCGCACCATCGACAAACAGCTCCTGGAGCTGAACAAAATGGGTTATCTCAACGGACACACGCCGTTTTCCGCTGTGGTGGCGTTCTCTGCGGAGCTTTGCGCCTGCGTTCACGGGCTGAAGTACATCGCGCTATCCAACGAGAGCAGCGCGAACGAATCCTACGTCGATGGCACACAGATAAACCACCAGTACAGCAAGTCCACCGAGTTCGAGCGGGACTTCCGGGAGTACTGCGAAAAGTGGTTCGGCGGGTATTCCCGCTGCCCGGAATATTTCAGCCTGCTCCGCCCCTGGAGCGAGTGGCAGATAGCCCGGGAATTCGTGAAGTACCCGCAGTATTTCGGAATCTTCCAGAGCTGCAACCTTGGCAGCAAAACAAACTCCTGGTGCTGTAACTGCGCAAAGTGCCTGTACGTCTATATCCTGCTGGCGGCGTTCCTCGACGACGACGTGTTGACCGGGATTTTCGGCTGCAACATGCTCGAAAAGCAAGAGCTTTCCGATATGCTGGACGGTCTGGTGCTTGACGGCGAGGATAAGCCCTTCGAATGCGTCGGCACCAAGGACGAGGTGCGGCTCTCGCTCGAAATGGCGTGGGAGCGCCGGAAGTCAGATCCGCCCGCACTGCTGAAGCGCTGGCGCAGTCTGTTTCCGGAATACGCGCCGGTATCCCTTGAAAACTACTTCGACCGGGACAATTTCGTGCCGGAGGAGTTCAAATATCTGCTCGGAGAAATGCAATGAACATCAATGAATTACGCCCCCTTTTTGAAGGAAAACGCTGCGCCATACTAGGCTACGGCAGGGAAGGCAGAGTGTGGCTCTCGCTGCTGAACAGGCTCGGCTGCTGTTCTGAGATAGCAGTCGCGGACATGAAGCCGCAGGATATACCGGGAGTCACCGGGATATACGGCGAGGACTGCCTCGACCGCGCAAAGGGCTACGACCTGCTCCTGCAAAGCCCAGGCGTCATCATCAAGGATAAGCTGACTGACGAGGAAAAATCCCGGATACTCACCCAGACCGAGGTGCTGCTCCGGCTTCGCCCATGTAAAATTATCGGCATAACCGGCACAAAGGGGAAGTCCACGACCTCCTCGCTGACCTATCACTTCCTCAGCGCCTGCGGTTTCAAAACCATGCTGATAGGCAACATCGGAGTTCCGCCGCTGGAGCGCTTCGAGGAAATGACCCCGGACGCCGTTGCGGTCTGCGAGATGAGCTGCCATCAGCTCGAGTTCGTGCATCACTCCCCGGAGATAGCCGTGCTGCTGAACATCTTCCCGGAACATCTCGACCACTACGTGAGCCTCGAGGCGTACGCCGAAGCCAAGCGGAACATCTATAAATTCCAGCAGGCAGGCGACGTTTCGATACTCAACGTAGACCTGATACCGGACGACATCTGCACCAACGCGGAATGCAGCAACGCCCCGAACTGCAGCAGCTCCGGCTACCGGAAGTCCAGGCTGATAACCATAGGCTGCGAGCGCCCGGCTATGGCGTTCGCGGAGAACGGCGCGATATTCCTCCCCGACCGTGAGATACCCGCCGGCGAGGTACGTACCCAGCTCCGCGGAAAGCACAACGTCTACAACATCACTGCGGCGCTCATGGCTGCAACCGCCGCCGGAGCCGATACCGACCGCTGCCTCGCTTCCCTTCCGGATTTCATGGGGCTTGAGCACCGCCTTGAATACGTCGGCACAGTGAACGGCGTGGAGTACATCAACGACAGCATCTGCACCATTCCGGAGGCGGCGATAGCGGCTGTGAAGGCGTTCCCGGACGGCGCCGACTGCGTTATCCTCGGCGGCATGGAGCGCAATATACCCTACGACAAGCTGGCGGATTTTCTCAACACCGGGTACGTTAAAAATGTGATACTCATGCCGGACAGCGGCTACCGTATCGGCGATATGATAACCTCCCCTATGGTGAACAAGGTCCGCGTAAAGGACCTCCCGGAGGCAGTCAAAACCGCTTCAGGGCTTGCAAAGCGCCGCGTGATACTCTGCCCCGCCGCCGCAAGCTACGGCTTCTACAAGAACTTTGAGGAACGCGGCAGGCATTTCAAGCAGCTTGTAAATGAACTGGTATAAGTACAAAATCCCTACAGCAATGCAGGGATTTTTTGTGCATTCCAGCGACATTCGGCCCATTTCATTTTCCGATTTGAACAATCCGGCAAACCAAATTTTGTAGAACTTCGACAAAAACCGCATTTCAAAAAAATTCACCCGCCGCCCGAAATCTGCACGCCCTGTAATTATTTAGCTGAGCTGCGCATTGAAAAAATAACGATTTTAAGCTATAATGATCCGAGGGGGAGATACTGTGAAGTTTTCAAATTCCATCGAGCTTGAGATACGCGGCGAACGCGCGTTATTCCGCGACCCGCTGCGTCCGCAGACGCTTCCGGTCCCTAGCTGCGAAGCGCTGAAAGGAATACTCGGCTCCATCTACTGGAATCCGGATTTCATCTGGGTACCGGACAGTCTTCGCGTGATGGAACCCATCGGATATACCCGCGAGGGCGCGCGGACATCTGACGGGAGCCGCTTCACAAACGCCGGCGTACACTGCCTGAAGGACGTACGGTATCAGCTCCGGGCGCACTTTGTGTGGAACGAACAGCGCCCCGGCTCTGTTAAACTCACCGAGCGCGACGAGATCAAGCATTTCCGCATAGCGCTGCGGAGCCTCGCCCGAGGCGGCCGCAGATGGGTCTGCCTCGGCCGCGCGGACTGCCCGGCGGCGGTGCGCTCAGTGCATTTCGGCGAGGGCGCGGGAGCCTACGACAGCGGCAAGGCGGTCAGCCTGGGGATCCTCTACCACAGCTTCGACTACACGGCGGGCGAGCCGCGCTACTTCAACTGCATTATGGAAAGCGGCGTTATCCGCTATTCGGCGCAGGAGCTTTTCACCCTGCCAGAACTCGCGAACAAGAGGTGATATCATGCCGCAGCCAAAACATCTTACCCCGCTCGGACACAGAATAGATTTCGAAGCGCTGATAACCGTGGATTCAGCGAACCCAAACGGCGACCCGATGAAGAAAGGTCTCCCCAGAACGGACAGCAGCGGGCGCGGCGTCATATCGGCGGTGTGCATTCGCAGGAAGCTCCGGAACGCGCTTGCCGAGCTGGGTCAGCCGATTCTGATCTCCCCGCCGGAGCGCCCCGGCGACGACCTCGCACGGCGGCTCTCCGCGCTCCCGGGGAACTGCGATATTCCGGCGGAGGCATGCCGGCGCTGGTTCGACGTCCGCGCGTTCGGGCAGGTGTTTTCCTCCAGGGGAATGCACGCGCCGGGAGTTAAGGGCGCGGTCTCGATTCAGCCAGCGGTGAGCGTCTGCCCGGTAAAGGTTATCTCCACCGGGATAACCTGCTGCCTTCCGAACAATGGGAAAATCTCGATGGGATTCAAGAGCAGCGTTGAGCACGGACTGTACATTCTGCGCGGCTCAATCATTCCGGGCGTGGCGGCTAAAAACGGGCTGACCTGCGCCGACTGCGAACTGCTTCGGGAGGCTCTGCTGCATTTTCCGGATAACGACTGCTCATCGTCGCGCCCCGCCGGGTCTATCGAGGTTCGCCGCCTGTACTGGTGGGAGCACCCGGGGAAGCTCGGCGTCTGCCCTCCGGCGACGGTGTTCAGCAGCGTGATAGCCGAGCCGCTCAGAAGCCGCCCTGCGAGCTTTGCCGACTACGAAATAACAAACGCTGAGATACCGGGCGTGAAGCTCAGTATCTTCGAAAATGATACGCTTACAGCCGTCGGGAATTCCCGGCGCGGATAGATCAAATTTTGCGAAAACGCGGCGCAGGAGAGATCCTGCGCCGCAGCGCGTTATGAGGAGAATTTTCCGCCTTCAAGGGAGGGAATCACAGCCCGAAGCACCACCCGGTGAGCACTCCCAGCGCGGCGGAAATCAGTATCACCACAATGGGGTGGAGATTTTTAAGCGACAGCGCCAGCATAGCCGCGAATATCCCGGCGGAGCACAAAAACGCAGGCGTCGTGAACACTCCGGCGCTTATACCCGCCGGGAAGAACACCGCCTGCCCCGTAGTCACGAGCGCAGCGGCGATAAGTCCGACGACCGCGGGCTTCAGACCGGTCATGCAGCCCTGGACTATGCTGCTTTTCCGGAACTTTTCGTAGAACTTCGCGACAAGAATTATAATCAGGAACGACGGCAGTACAACTCCGAAGGTCGCGCATAACGCGCCCGGGATCCCTGCGGTGCGCATTCCGACGAAAGTGGAGATGTTCACGGCGAACGGCCCCGGAGTGCTCTCGCTGACCGCGATGAAATCCACCAGCTCCGCAGTGTCGAGCCAGCCGTGGGACTTCACCTCCGCCTGTATCAGCGGCAGCATTGCGTAGCCTCCGCCGAAGGTGAACGCGCCTATTTTCAGGAACGTAAGCAGCAGCTCAAGGTATATCACCGGCGCTCACCCCGCTTCCTCAGCGAAAAGAACAGCCCTAACAGCGCGCACAGAACTATCAGCAGCAGTACGCTGGCGTTGAAGAACCCCGCCGCGATGAACACCCCGGCAACGATAACGTAGGACAGCGCGTTTTTTGGACACTGGCGGTACATTCCGAACAGCGACTTCACGATAAGCGCCAGCACGCCCGCGCGCACTCCGCTGAACGCCCATTTCACCCACTGGTTTCCGCTGACTAGCGTCAGCGCCGAGGACACCGAAGCTATCACCAGGAACGCCGGCATGACTACCCCGATGGTAGCCAGCACCGCGCCGGGAACTCCTGCGGCATGGTATCCTGTGAATGTCGCGGCGTTGACTGCGATAGGCCCCGGCGTGCTTTCGGCAATGGCGACTATCTCCATTATTTCCTCGTCTGTCATCCACTTGTGGCGGTCGGCGGCTTCCTTCTGTATCAGCGGGATCATTGCGTAGCCTCCGCCGAAGGTGAACGCGCCGATTTTCAGGAACGATACAAACAGCGGCAGGAGCTGTCCGGCTCCGTGCTGCTTCTTCTTTTCACTCATGGGTTTTGGTTTCCTTTGTTTTCAGTCTGTTAAGTTCAGCGGCGTATTATAACGCTCTGAATCCATTATATCACCGGAGCTTAGGTTTTTCAAGCACGATGTCGTTAATTTATCCCCGAAAAAAACTGGCCGCCCGGAGGCAGCCAGCTATGATTCAGGATATGGGTATCAGACCTCGGCGATAACCTCGACCTCGACGAGCGCGCCCTTGGGAAGGCTCAGACCGCCTACGCAGGAACGTGCGGGCTTAGTGGTGAAATACTCGCCGTAAACCGCGTTGAACGCTGCAAAATCGTTGATATCCTTGAGGAAGCAGGTGGTCTTAACGACCTTTGCAAGGTCGGAGCCAGCCTCGGCAAGCACTGCCTTGAGGTTCTCGCAGACCTGCTTTGCCTGTGCCTCGATACCGCCCTCTGCGAGGTTTCCGGTAGCGGGAACAATTGCGATCTGACCAGAGGTGTAGACCATGTTTCCTACGACCTTTGCCTGTGTGTAGGGACCGATAGCTGCGGGTGCGTTGGTGGTGAATACGTCTTTCATGTTGATGTCCTCCTGTGATTAATCTACGATCTTGAAGCCAGCCTCTGTGAGCGCCTTTCTGATTTCATTGAGGTGCTCGAAGTTTCTGGTCTCCATTTCAATTCTCAGGTAGCAGCCGTTGATGTCGGAGTTTCCAACGTGCTCGTGGTGTACGCCGACAACGTTGCCGCCGAGCTGTGCGATGATCCTGGATACGCCGAGGAGCTGACCCGGCTTGTCGAGCAGCTCGATGTTGAGCAGGGCGGTTCTGCCGGACTTAACAAGGCCGCGGTGAATGACTCTGGACAGGATAGTAACATCGATGTTGCCGCCGGATACGAGGCATACGACCTTCTTGCCCTTTACGGGTACCTTATCGAACATTACAGCCGCAACGGAAACTGCGCCAGCGCCCTCTGCGATGAGCTTCTGCTGCTCGATGAGCGCCAGGATAGCCGCCGCGATCTCGTCGTCGGTAACGGTAACGATCTCGTCAACGTACTTGCTGCATATATCAAAGGTATGCTGACCGGGTTCCTTTACCTTGATTCCGTCCGCGATGGTGGAAACATTGTCAAGGCGCTCGATCTTGCCGTCTCTTATGGAGTTCACCATGCTGGGAGCTCCGGCGGCCTGTACGCCGTAAACCTTGATTTTCGGATTGAGCTGCTTTATGGTATATGCAACGCCGGAGATAAGTCCGCCGCCGCCGATCGGAACTACGACAGCGTCAACGTCAGGGAGCTGCTCAAGCACCTCCAGACCGATGGTGCCCTGACCTGCGATAACGTCCTCGTCGTCGAACGGGTGAATGAAGGTGTAGCCCTTCTCATCGCGGAGCTGGAGAGCCTTCGCGTAGGCGTCGTCGTAAACGCCCTCTACCAGGCAGACCTCTGCGCCGTAGGACTTGGTAGCCTCTACCTTAGAGATAGGCGCGCCGTCGGGCAGGCAGATGAGCGACTTGATACCGGCTCTGGAAGCCGCGAGAGCAACGCCCTGCGCGTGGTTTCCTGCGGAGCAGGCGATAACGCCCTTTGCCTTCTCCTCGTCGCTGAGCTGGGAGATCTTGAAATACGCGCCGCGCACCTTGAACGAACCAGTTACCTGGAGGTTCTCGGTCTTGAGATAGACCTCGGCCTCCTTGTTGATCTTGGGAGCCTTGATGAGGTCGGTCTCCCTGATGACTTCCTTGAGAACGTGTGACGCCTTGTAAACCTTGTCTAGTGTAAGCATAAAAAAACTCCTCCTGCCGTTCGGCAATTTTTAGTCGGGTGCAGAGGAGCAGCTATTAAAAAATCCCCCTTGTCAGAGCGATAAGAGGGCATAAATATAAGCCAAATCAGCCTCTGTACATCCATCAATGCACTTCCCTTTAACGGTGGAAATCCGTACAGTCTTAGTATCTCCTGTATCACCGGGGGGGTAACCATACTCCTGTATCACCGTGGCGACCGTATGTACAGCGGGGGTTCGGACTGTCTGCTACGGGCGGATCGCACGCGGAGGCTTTACTGCCTTGCACCAGACGGCAGCTCTCTGTAAAAGCGGACTCGGCATGTGGCGGAAAACCGCACCCATCAACGCATTTATTGATCTGCTGTACGGGAATAACTCCGTACAATGTGATTATACACCCCGATCCGGGATTTGTCAAGTATTTTCTGAAATTTCAGCATAATAATCCTGCAATATATGGAACGCGCCCGGAATTGCCGCCGGACAGCTCCGGGAACGCTTCATATTCCGCGCGGGAACAGCAAAATATCTTCGATTTTAACAGAAATCCCGTATTTCCATAAATTACATGTGAAAAAACTTGGCAAAATCACAAAAAACATTTGACAAATCCAAAAAAATATGTCACAATAGAAGCAGGCGCTTTTTGCCGGGATTCAAACAGTTGTGGAGTATAAAAATGAATTTTTTAAAGAAAGCGGCGGCTGCGGCGTTATCCGCAGTAATGCTCGCGGGAATGACCCTTCCTGCGTATGCGGAGGCAGACGGTACTGCCCTGATAAAAACCGGCGACGGCTCGACAATGCTGGTCGTGGACTTCGGAAATGAAACATCGGTCATAGACCCCGCCACAGGCGACAGTTCGGGCGATCCCGGGACCTCCGGAGCTGAGATAGTCACGCCCGGCGGCAGCACCGAAACGACCATAATCGACCCCGATGAAACGATATCAGGCAAGCCTGACAGCGTGCTCGACGTTTCTAACCACATCTACTCCGAGACGGATACCTCCGGCTGGACGGAGTGGGACGGAAAAACCAAAATGCAGAGCGGCGTCAACTACTACATATCAAAGGATACCAAGCTCCGCGGCAATTTCGGAGTTCCCGCAGGAAGCAGGCTGCTCATCAAGAGCGGCGCAAGGCTGGTCGTTTACACGGAGCGTTCACTGAACGTCCGCGGCATACTCACCATCGAGCCGGGCGCGGAGCTTATGACCTCCGGCACGCTGACCGTGTTCGAATCAGCAGGACTTGAAAACTTCGGCAGCTTCAAGGCAAGCGTGAGCGCGCTGGTAAGGATCGCGGGCGACTTCATAAACCGCAGCACCGGCAGCATGATAGCGTCCACCTCGGTGAACGTTTATAAAAACGGCACACTGCTGAACTACGGCGAGCTCAGCCTCACCACCAGTGCAGACATGGTAGTAACCGGCGATTTCCAGACCTCCGAGACCGGCAGACTGCTGTGCCACGGCAGCCTCTCAGTAACCATCAACGGACGCACCACCCAGGCGGGCTACTTCTCGCTTACCGGCAGCGTGGTGAACAGCGGCGTTTTCGTGTTTGAAAAAACCGTAAGATACTACAAGTCGAAGGCGGCGAGATTCGCAGTTTCAAAGAGCAGCCGCCTGATAGACTACCGCTACTCCAACGGAACATTCGTAAACCCCGACCCCGGCGACGACGACAACACCAGCGAGGACACCACCGACTCCGGTATCAAGGGCATCGACGTTTCCTACGCCCAGGGAGCCATCGACTGGCAGAAGGTGAAGGCTTCCGGCGTTGAGTTCGCAATGCTCCGCGCTTCGAGAGGACCCGTCAGCAGCACGCGTCCCGCTTCCGAGGATACCACGTTCCAGCGCAACATCACCGAAGCAGCCGAGGCAGGAATAAAGGTCGGAGTTTACCACTACCTGTATGCGCACACCGTGTCCGAGGCAAAGCAGGAGGCGAAGTTCTTCATAAAGACCATCTCGCCTTATCAGATAACCTACCCCGTAGTCCTCGATGTTGAGGAGCAGAGCCAGGCTAACCTCGGAAAGAACGCCCTTACAAAGATCGTCAAGGCGTTCCTTGACGAAGTGAACGCGGCAGGCTACTACGGCATGCTGTACTCCAACAAGTCATGGCTGACGACCTACCTTGATATGTCGAAGCTCACAGGCTACGAAGTATGGCTTGCGCAGTGGAACACCGTTCCTACCTACACGGGAGACTTCGGAATGTGGCAGTACACCTGCAAGGGAATTGTATCCGGAATCGACGGCTACGTCGACCTTAACCTCTCCTACAAGAACTACGCGAAAATAATCAAAAAGGGCGGATATAATCATTTGACATAATTATGACGGATTAATTCATAATTGGGAATTCGGAATTCGGAATTATGAATTCGGAATTATGGTGCCGGCTTCGCCGGAATATTTTAATTGATTCCCGGCGAAGATGATTGTCATATTATAGGTCTCAAGTAATAAAACACATAGAACACAATCGGAGGAAAACATGGTTTTCCTCCGATTTTTTGGTCATTTTAGATTATCCGGCGAAGCCGGATACCGAAATTCCGAATTCCGAATTCTTAATTCCGAATTTTACTTTGTCCAGTTTTGAATTTTCCTTTGTCCAGTTTTGAATTTTCCTAGCCAGTTCGTTATTCCTGCTTCCCCGTAATCACTGACATCGGGTCTATCCACTTACCGCCCTGCTTAACTCCGAGGTGGAGATGCGGCTGCTGGACTATCTCAGCCTGGCAGGTGTCGGAGGTCTTGCCGATCACAGCGCCCTCCTGGATCTCCTGACCGGTTTTTACGCTCAGCTCCTTGGCAAGCCCGCAGTACTCCACGGTTAGCCCATTATCCTGCTCGACCACCACCATCACGCCCCACAGCGGGTCCTCGCGTATCTCGGTGACGGTTCCTGCGGACATCGACTTCACGTCAGTCCCGAGCGGGCAGAGGATATCGCAGCCGTCGTGGGTCTTCCACACGCCGAGGGTCTCGCTTTTCACCAGCTCGCCGCTGCTGAACGGGTGGGATACTTCCCCGTCGACCGGCATGATATTGCGCGCTTCCGACTTCACCGGCTTGTTGACCTCCTCAGCCTCGGCGGTCTCCGGGGACTGAGCCTCAGCCGCCTGGGGAGCCGTAGTAACGGAGGGTCTGGAGGCCGCCGCGTCGTCGCGCTCTACTCCGCTCTGCTCCGCGTTCGCGGGGACGCTCTCAGGCGCGCTGAAAGTCCAGACGCTGGTTGAATCCGCGCTGGTGGTAGGGGTCAGGTTCGCCATCGTCCGGCTGTACGCCGCGAAGGACGCCGCCGCCACCGCGCCCACGCCAAGCACCGCGGCTGCCGCAAACGCCTTTGTATTCAGATTCTTTCTGTTTCTGTCCTTTTTCATGATGAGTTCCTTTCTCGTTTTTGGTATAGTATGCTCCGGGGTTCAGCCATAGTTTAGCCAGAATATTTCCATTTATTCCGTAAATTATAGCTTTGTGAGAAAAACATTGACCCGGTGCGGCAAAACTCTGGTATTGCAGCGCTTGTTTTGTGGTTTATCAACAAAAAATTAAATTTTCGTAAAATTTTTGACAAACTACTGTACAATTCCCGAAAAATCATGTATAATTATGTTGTATGGATAAAAGAAGTGTTAAATCCAGAGCAATAAAGAATAATTGCTGTAAAAACAGGAGAATCTTGCAATGAATGTCTACGACATACTGAACCTGCTCGGGGGCATAGCCCTGTTCCTTTTCGGAATGCATACCCTCAGCGCTTCACTTGAGAAACTCGCGGGCGGAAAGCTCGAAACCTGGCTTGAAAAAGCGACGTCCAAACCCATCAAGGGCGTAGTGCTCGGCGCGATAATCACCGCCGTTATACAGTCGTCGGCTGCAACCACGGTCATGATAATCGGCTTCGTTAACTCGGGGCTGATGAAGCTGTCACAGGCTATCGGAGTCATCATGGGCGCCAACATCGGAACCACCGCTACAAGCTGGCTGCTCAGCCTTCAGTCGATAAGCGGCTCGGACGGATTCAGCTTCCTGAACCTTCTTAAACCGACCACGTTTACACCGGTTCTTGCGGTCATCGGCGTGTTCCTAATTATGTTCACCAAGTCGGACAAGAAAAAGACCATCGGCATGATCCTCGCGGGTTTCGCCGTACTGATGTTCGGCATGAACTCGATGTCCTCCGCAACTGCGGGTCTTGCTGAGAACGAGACATTCTGCAATATTTTGATGATGTTCTCGAACCCCGTGCTCGGCGTTGTCGCGGGAGCTGTCCTGACGGCTGTGCTTCAGTCCTCGTCGGCTTCCATCGGTATTCTGCAGTCCATCGCCATTTCCACGGGTAAGGTCACATACTCCGTGGCGCTGCCGCTTCTGCTCGGTCAGAATATCGGCTCCTGCGTTACCGCGCTTATCTCCTCCGTCGGAGCAAACAAGCCGGCTAAGCGCGTGGCGTTCGTCCACCTTTATTTCAACGTTATCGGAACCGTTGTGTTCCTTTCGATATTCTACCTGCTGAACGCATTCATCAGTATGCCATTCATGGAGGAATCGCTGAACGCAGTCGGTATCGCGGTTATACACACCGGATTCAACGTGCTGGCTACCGCGCTGTTCCTGCCGTTCACCAAGCAGCTTGAGAAGCTCGCCTGTCTGACCGTCCGCGACGATTCCAACGACGAGAAGCTCACCCCTATGCTGCTTGACGAGCGTCTGCTCAAGACCCCGTCCGTAGCTATCGAGCAGTGCCGCAACGTCTGCATTCGCATGGCGAGACTTACCCAGGAAACTCTGAAAATGTCGATGGAGGTCGTTACGACCTACGACGCGAAGAAGTGCGCCGAGGTAATAGACAACGAGAATGCAATAGATATTTTCGAGGACAAGATAGGTTCATATATTCTGAAAATAAGCTCGAAGGATCTCTCCGAGAACGACAGCAAGATAGTATCCAGCATGCTGCACACGATAGGCGATCTGGAGCGCATTTCCGACCACGCGGTGAACATCGTGGAAGCCGCCGAGGAAATGCACAGCAAAAAGATCAAGTTCTCGCAGCAGGCTCTCAGGGAACTTCCGGTCATCGTCAACGCGGTGAGCGAAATACTGGACATGTCGATAAACGCGTTTGTAAACAATGACGTGAATCTCGCAAAGAACGTTGAGCCTCTTGAGGACGTGATCGACCAGCTCCGCAGCGACCTTAAGACCCGCCATATCGAGCGTCTGCGCAACGGAAAGTGCACGATAGAGCTGGGCTTCATCCTGCAGGATCTGCTGACGAACTTCGAGCGCGTATCCGATCACTGCTCGAATATCGCGGTGTACCTCATTCAGATAAGCGACAACAGCATGGACACCCACGAATATATGAACGAGCTGAAAAAACTCGACCGCTCCGAATTTATGGACGAGTTCAACGATTACAAGAACAAGTACATTCTTCCGGAACAGAGCTGAAAGTGAATTCGGCGTCAATTAAGATCAACGGGCAGGCGATCGGCTTGCCCGTTTTTAATGTTTAAAAGTTGAAAAAATATGCGGCAGGGCAGCGAATTTTGAGTTTTCCACATCGCCGTGATTTGATGTTGACAAAAAATAGCGTCTGTGTTATACTGAAAACGGCTCTCCGGCGGGATATTCCGCGGGAGTAAGGCATATATTATCGTTCAAGAGGTATTCCCTGAAAGGAGAACACATGAAAAGGACCTTATCTATTATAATGGCTGCCGCGGTAGCTGCGGCGTGCACCGTCACCGCCGGCGCGGAGGGCAGCGAGCTTGTCGTGCTGGGCGACTCCATCACCAGCGGCTACGGGCTTGACGGCTACGTTTCCGGCGATAACTACAGCGCAGCGGGCAGCTTCGCGAACATGCTCGGCACGGATTTCGGAGGCTACGAGAACTTCGCGGTCGACGGCAGAACATCCGGCGAGCTTCTGACCGCCCTCGAAGACGCTGATATCGCTGCGGCTCTCGCAGGAGCTGACACAGTTGTCATCTCCATCGGCGGCAACGACTTCCTTCAGCCGATGATAAGCGCGGTTCAGAGCGCGGTGATGTCCGACCCCGACCTGCTTTCTACATTACAAGGCGGGGAAACTCAGCTCAACGAGGACAACTACATGCAGATAATGACGCAGATGATGTCCGTAATGCTGGACGCCGTTGATTCAGTGGACGTCTCCGCTATAGGCGAAAACATATGCGGCATTCTCAGCGAGATCTCCGACCTCAATTCCGAGTGCCAGGTGATACTCCTGACCGTATACGACCCGTTCGAGGGCGTACAGGGCATGGAAATGATGGACGTCGCAGCCCGCGAAAAGCTCGGTGAACTCAACGCGGAGATATTTGAAGAAGCTAAGGGGCACGGCGTGGAGGTAGCGGACGTACACTCCGCGTTTGAGGGTCACGCGCTGGAATACACGAACATTTCCTCAATGGATATCCACCCGAACAAGGAAGGTCACAGCGCTATTTATTCGCTGCTGTCCGGGCTGACCGCAGAGCAGACCTCCGCGCCGGTAACTGGCGCCGTGACCGCTGAGGCTGACGGCTCGGAAAGCGCGGTTGAAACTCCCGCGGAAGCCCCTGCAAAGGGCAGCCCCGACACCGGAGCCGGTGGAGCGGCAGCGTTCGCTGGTATCGCGGCTCTGGCGGCTGCCGGAGTATTCGCGTGCAGAAAGCGCAAATAAAAAAATATGTATTGAAATTTGCAGGAAAGTGTGGTATAATTATTCAGGAAACCGCATTTCTGCGGTAATTACATAATACGGAGGAAAACACAATGTCCATGTATATCACCTGTCTTGACCTCGAGGGCGTACTGGTTCCCGAGATCTGGATCGCATTCGCTGAGGCGAGCGGAATCCCCGAGCTCAAGCGCACCACCCGCGACGAGCCGGACTACAACAAGCTCATGAACTGGAGACTCGGCATACTCAAGGAGCACGGTCTGGGTCTGAAGGAGATCCAGGAGACCATCGCAAAGATCGACCCGATGCCCGGCGCTAAGGAGTTCCTCGATGAGCTGCGCTCCTTCTGCCAGGTGATCATAATTTCCGATACATTCTCCCAGTTCGCAGGCCCGCTCATGAAGAAGCTCGGCATGCCTACCATCTTCTGCAACACCCTTGAGGTCGCTCCGAACGGCGAGATCACAGGCTTCAAGATGCGCTGCGAGCAGTCCAAGCTGACAACAGTTAAGGCGCTCCAGTCCATTGGTTTCGAGACCATCGCAAGCGGCGACAGCCACAACGATCTCGGAATGATCCGTGCAAGCAAGGCAGGCTTCCTGTTCAAGAGCCCTGACAATATCAAGGCTGACAACCCTGACCTCCCCGCATACGAGACCTACGATGAACTCATGGCTGCCATCAAGAAGGCTATGGACTGATAAACTAATGGTAACACCGCACAAAGACCATTTATTGGATTTTGTACGTGTCTTGCTTGCATCTTTTCCGTCATCTTGCACAATTCGTCCTAGCAAGGCGTCAGCCTTGCGTCGTCCTCATTGTACAATCTGACGAAAAATCTGACTGCGCAATACACGCACAATCTTTGTGCGGTATTGCCATAACAAAAATCCACGGAGCGTTTGTTCCGTGGATTTTTTATTGCCCGGTTTAAGTCCGGTTCGTATTACTTGTTCATTCCCCAGTGAGCGAGGGTGATGGTCTCGAAGCCCTTCGGGGAAAGTATCGGCTTTGCGATACGCTTCTTTGTTTCCTCGGAGAGTGCGCGGTTCTGTGCGAACTCTGCGCCTGCCCTGGTTATCTCGGCAAGGTAGCCCTCGCGCTGGCGTTTTGCCTTATCGGCGATGAACAGCTCGCCCTCGGGACATAGTATCGCGGTGTAGTGTCCCTCGCCTGCGATAAGGTCAAGCTGCTTCAGCAGCGCGGGATACATCGGCTTTTCGTCGACATAGCCGCAGGTGGTGATGACTACAAGGCGCTTTTCATGCATGGATTCATCGCGCAGCTCGTGGAAGCTTGCGTTCTTGTCCTCGACAAGATTTCCCATATACGGCAGCATGAACGGCAGGCAGCGGTCCGTTGTCGCCTTCATCTGGGACGGCATTCCGAAGAAATACAGCGGGAAACTCTCTATAACGATATCCGCAGCCTTGATCTTTTCGTAGATATCCTGCATGTCGTCCTTGATGACGCACTGTCCGGGAGTTCTGCTCCAGCAGGAGAAACAGCCCAGGCAGGGCTTGATGTCCTTTTTATAGAGGTTTACCTGCTCAACCTCTGTGTCAGCGGGGAATCCCTTCAGAAACGCCTTTGTGATGTTCAGGGTATTGCTGCGCTCTGCCTTGGGGCTTCCGTTCAATACTAATACTTTCATTTATTCTCCTTAATCGTCGTTTTCCGGCAGGGATATGCAGTAGTAATACTCCCTGCCGCACGCTCTGATGATCCCTTCTCTGAATATCCCGGACATCGGGAGATCGTCCTGACCGCACCTTTTAAAGTAGCTCTCGCGCCGGGTCCACTCATGGTAGAACATGTTCTTTCTGTCCGCAGCGGAGCTTATCTGGAGCATGTGAAGCTCCCGCTGCTGCATGAAGGTTTTCGCAAGCTCCTCTATGCGCTGCGGGTCGGTTTCACGCGCGTGCTGGATATCCGCGCCTACGGAAGCGTCGGCTCCAATGGCGAGGCAGCACAGCGCGGCTCCCTCGGAGTGCGATATGCTGAAATCAATGTCGCTGCGGTTTATTATGCAGGGTCTGCCGCCGCTGTCGCGCATTATCGCGAGGTCGCGGCGGTCTATCCCGTTCTTTTTCAGGAGATTGTCCAGCAGCAGGAAGCCGCAGGCGCTTTCTTCGAAACGGTCGCCGTGTACGCCGGTTTTGCCCGCCTTCGAAACCAGGTAGTCGAAATACTCCGAGCAAACGCTTGAATACTCTGCCCGCGCCGCTTCTACCCGGTTTATAAGCTCCGCGCCGCCCGACACTATGCAGGCGCTCCAGTCAAATTTCAGCTCAGCCATAAACCGCGCTCTTATCCATCGAGGTGAAAAGCATGCTGCCCTTCGCCTTGACAACTCCGTCGGCGGATATTACCGCAGAGAATTCGTACGCTCCGGCGGCTGCCATAGTGACCTTTACCGATATTTCCAGTCTGTCGCCGGGGATAACCGGCCGCACAAACTTGAAATCCTTGACCTTCAGCAGGACGTACAGCTTGTTTTCATCGGAAGCGGCGGCGTCCGGGGCGATAACGAGGCTGCAAAGCTGCGCCGCGCTCTCGATGAGCAGGACTCCGGGCATTATCGGGGTCTCAGGGAAGTGTCCCATGAAGTACGGCTCGTTGACGGAAACGCACTTGATACCCTTAGCGGATTCATTCGGGACAAGCTCGGTGACGCGCTCTATCATCTGGAAAGGCGGGCGCTGCTTTATGCGCTGATTGATCTCAAGAAGATTCATCATAAGCTGAGACCTCCGTCAAGCACGATTACCTGTCCGGTGACATACGCGAAAGCGTCGGAGCAGAGCTGTGCAACTACGTCAGCAACTTCCTTAGCGGTGCCAAGGCGGTGCATCGGGATAGCCTTTAGGTATTCTTCCTTCTTGTCCTCGGGGATAGCGTCGAGCATTTCGGTTTCGATGAAGCCGGGAGCGACTGCGTTTACGCGGATACCGCGGGGAGCAAGCTCCTTTGCGAGGGTCGCCGTCATGGAGTTGACCGCGCCCTTCGTAGCGCTGTAAACGCCCTGTCCGTCAACGGCGAGAATGGAGCTTACAGAGGAAACGTTGATTATAACGCCCTGCTTCTTGCTCATCATCTTGAGCGCCGCCTGCTGTGCGCAGTGGAAGTATCCCTTGATGTTGATGTCCAGGCTTCTCGTGAGGGAATCTTCGTTTATCATCAGCAGGAATGCGTCGTCGACTACGCCGGCGTTGTTGACCAGAACGTCAAGTCTGCCGAAAGCCTTGTGAGCCTCGCGGAACATGTTCTGAACTTCCTTGAGGTCGGCGGTGTTCGCCTTAATTGCAACCGCCTTCTGACCGAGCGCTTCTATCGCGGAGACTACCTCCTGCGCCTTAGCCTCGTTAGAGTTGTAATTCACTACTATATCGTAGCCGCATTCCGCCAGGCGAAGCGCGCACGCCTTGCCTATTCCGCGGGAAGCGCCGGTTACCAGTGCTACCTTTTCCATTTGTCCTCCTTAAAAACGATTCGGAATCCGGGGTCTGTTAGACCGTTCCTTTGTACGGGATTCCGGTGCCTGCGTTCAGCGGCGACACCATAATTCCGCATTCCGAATTCCGAATTCCGAATTTGAAATATTACGCTTTCCTGAGCACCACAGCGGAATAAGAACCGCCTGCGCCCCATGCCGCCGCCAGTACATACTTGTAACCGGAAACGTCCACGTCGGCAGCCTTGCCGCCGATGTAAGCCTTAGCGGAGCTTCCAAGCTTACCCGCGAGGAGCTTCGCAGCGTAAGCCGCCTGCTCTGCGCCCGCGGCAGCCCTTGCCTCGCCGATGGTCTCCCTTACCGCGAAAACAGGGATATCTCTGCCGAATACCTTCTTGTAGGTGGAAAGCTCCAGCTCGTCGATGGTCTTGTGACCGTTCGCGAAGCCGCTTACCGCGTCGATGTCTGATACGGAGATACCAGCGTCAGTGCATGCAGCCTCTACAGCCTTTGCGAGTGCGTCCTCAGAGCCGCTTACCGTGCCGAACTCAACGGCGTGGTGAGCCATGGCGCAGCCCGCGACCTCGGCGTACTTCACGGCGCCGCGCTTTTCAGCGGAGGAAGCCTTCTCAACTATGAGGGATACCGAACCCTCGCCGAGCACGAAGCCGGGCTTCTCAAGAGAATAGGGCTTTGTCTCAGCCAGCAGACCCAGCTTGCCGTAAAGCTCTGCGTCCACGTCGGTATTTTCGTCTGTGCCGCTTGCTACCATGATGTTCTCGCTGCCGTTGTGGAGTACGTCAGCGGCGTAGCAGATACTCTGTAAGCCAGCCTGAACGCTGTTCGCAACGGTCACGTTGTAGCCCTTGATACCGGCGAAAATGCTGAAATATCCGCCTGCGGCGTTATAAACTGTGTTCGGGAAGGAGAACGCGCTGCCGTTTGCAGTGCCTCCCTCTACTACCGCCTTCTGGAAGCCTACAATCTCGGTCATCGGGCCGTCGGACGTGCCGACTACTATGCCGATGTCGTTCTCGTTGCTCTCGTCGATGGTGATATTGCCGTCTGCGAGCGCTCTCATGCCGCTTATGAGCTGGATCTGGCTGAAGCGGTCGAGCTTGCGGTAGAACGCCATCTTTATGCCGTGCTCCTTGTAGTCGTCGGAGGTGATGGAAGCGCGGATACCCTTGCCTTCTTCCCCTGTGCTGCCGACTACCTCGCCGATGCCGGTGATGTAGAGCTTCTCGCTATTTGTATTGTCGGGAATTTTGTGAGGCTTCTTAGCAAATACGATGCTTGCGTTGTTGCCGCCGAACGCAAAGGAGTTGGAAACCGCGTAGTTAACGGGTTTCTCGCGCTTGGTGTTCGGAACGAAATCTATATCCCCTGCCTTTTCCTTCAGCACTGCAAGATCCTCGTCGGAGTAGCCGATTGTCGGAGGTACAACGTCCTCGCATACGGACTTGACGGTCAGCACAGCCTCAATGGAGCCTGCCGCGCCCAGGCAGTGGCCTGTCATGGACTTGGTGGAGCTTACGGAAAGGTGCTTGTTCTCGTCAAACAGGGTGTGCAGAGACAGGAACTCAGCCTCGTCGTTCTTTGCGGTTCCAGTTCCGTGGGCGTTGATGTAGTCGATATCGGTGAACTCCAGACCGGAGGTCTTTACTGCGCGTCTGATGGCGCTCATCTGTCCCTGTCCGTCGGGGCGGGGAGCGGTGATGTGGTGCGCGTCAGAGCTTACGCCTGAACCGAGTATCTCGCAGTAGATCTTAGCGCCGCGTGCCTTTGCGTGCTCGTAGCTCTCTACGATAAGTATGCCTGCGCCCTCGCCCAGGGTGATGCCGTTGCTGTGGTTGAACGGGGAGCATGCGTCAGCCGCGAGAGCGTGCAGCGCGTGGAATCCCGCGAACGCCAGCGAAGAAAAGCTGTCGGAGCCGCCCGCAACGAATGCGTCAGCCTTACCTGCGCGGATAAGGTCGGCGGCATAGGAAAGGCTCATCGTGCCCGCAGCGCAGGCGTTTACGATGTTGGCGGTCGCGCCGTTCAGCCCGAAGTGCTTCGCAACGTTGTTTGCGATGGCAGCAGCAGGCATTCTGAGGATATCGGACGGCTTTGCGGAGCCGGTCTTGAATTCGTCGGTGTAGTACTTGTCAATGCTTGCGGCGCCGCCGACGCAGTTGCCGACGATAACGCCTATGCGGTCGGAATTATCCGCAGTCACGGTGTAGCCTGCGTCCGCAAGAGCCTCGCCCGCCGCCTTTATGCACAGCAGGGAGCTGCGGTCGTAGTCCTCGCCTGAAAGCTGCTCGGAGCTTTCAGCTACCTCGGCGCCCTTGTTTGCGTAGCAGCCCTCGGTGCTCACCGACTGTACCTCGCGGATACCGGTGATACCGTTTGAAGCCGCGCTCCAGCACTTGTCGGTGCCGTCGCCGAGCGCGCAGATAAGTCCCAGACCTGTTACAACGATCCTTCTGTCGCTCATATTACTCACCCATGTGTTCCTCAACGTACTTTGTGAGGGTCTCGATGGTCTGGAAGTTCTCTCTTGCAGCGCCTGTCATCTGTACGCCGAACAGGTTGTCGATACCTGCGATGATCTCGATGGAGTCGATGGAGTCGAGCCCGATGTCGTCGCCGAACAGCTCGCTGGTGTACTCCAGCTCGTCAGCGGGGATTCTCAGGTTCTCTACCAGCATGTTCTTGATCTTTTCTGCGATCTCTGTGTTCATAATTAATACCTCTCAAAATAAAATTTGTCCTGCGGATTTCCCGCGTGTTTACTTGTTTTCTGCCGGAGCATAGCTTTCGGAATAGGTATCCGTTTTGCCGTATTTCTGCTCCAGGATCCCGTAAAGCCGCTTTGTTTCGTCCTCTGCCTGCTTCATGAGCTGCTTTGCGTACTGCGAGTGCCGCATGTTATCCGGGCATTTGCTCTCGATGGGGGTTCCTACCAGCAGCCGCTGCCGCTTTCCGAACACCATATGATAGCCGCCGTAGATAGCCGCCGGGACTACGCATGCGCCGGTCGAAGCGCACACCAGCGCCGCGCCGGGCTTGAACTTCTCGATTTTTCCTTCCCTGGCGATACCGCCTTCCGGGAAGATTATCAGAGAACCATTGCGGCGGATTATCTCCTCCGCGGTGGTGTACCAGCTAGCGTCCGCGCCGTCAAGGTCGATGGGGAAGCACCTGCACCAGCCTATCATAGTGCCGACGCCCTTCTTTTCGAACCAGCTCTTTTTTACGAGGACATAGGGCTTGTACCGCCCCAGCACCGCGCCGGTGTAAGCTCCGTCGAAATGGTGCGTGTGGTTGAACACGAACACCGCGGGCTTTCCTTTGAGCTGCTTCTTAACGGACTTGTCGACCCACTCTACCTTTGGTCTGAACAGGAAATATACTATCCAGGTGATTATCACCTGATATATTTTTCCCCAGAGGGACTGATTCAAGGGGCTTTTCTTGTCGTTTTGCATTATACGCTCCCTTCGTGTACTGCCGTTCAGCAGCACCTATATGTAATTATACCTGGATTTCCTTTTTATTTCAATGGACATTCCGCGCCACTTAGCCCCATAAGGGACAATTTGTTGCATTTCTGTTGCGCAACAGTCAGAACACAACGTTTTTTCTCTGAAATCAACAAAAACCGTCCGCGGCTTCCTGCAAAATTGGTGATTTTTCCTCCGGAACCGGACTGTAAACGCTCATGCAGGATTTGTTCAATATTACTAATAAATGCACCCGATTTTCGGTTTTAAAGTAAAATTCCACGATAAAAAAAATGTTAACGTTTTCAGCCCTTGTAAATTTCGCCGCAATATTGTATACTAATTTATAGCGGCTTGTACTTTCCGAAACGTTCATCTGCGGAAAGTGCTTAGTAAAGCCGGAATAACCAACTGCGAGGGGCAGACCCCCCTCGGCTCCCCACCGGAGCAAGCAAGGAAGGAAGGTCACTGATGAAATTCGGTCATTTTGATGACAAAAACCGCGAGTATGTAATTACCTCGCCCCGTACTCCCTACCCGTGGATAAACTACCTCGGAACCCAGGGTTTCTTCTCTCTGATATCCAACACGGCAGGCGGCTACAGCTTCTATAAGGACGCTCGTCTGCGCCGTATCACCCGTTACCGCTACAACAACGTCCCGATAGACATGGGCGGCAGATACTTCTACATCAAGGACGGCGACACCATCTGGAATCCCGGCTGGTCCCCTGTAAAGACTGAGCTTGACAGCTACGAGTGCCGTCACGGTATGGGCTACACCATCATCACCGGCAGAAAGAACGGGCTCAAGGCTGAGGCTACATTCTTCGTTCCGCAGAACTACGACGGCGAGGTACAGCAGCTTGTTCTCACCAATGAGAGCGGCTCCGCAAAGACCTTCAAGCTGTGGTCCTTTGCAGAGTGGTGCCTCTGGGACGCTCAGGACGACTGCACCAATTTCCAGAGAAACTTCTCCACCGGCCGTGTTGAGGTAGTAGGCTCCACCATCTACCACAAGACCGAATACCGCGACCGCCGCGACCACTTCGCATTCTACACCGTTAACGATTCCATCGACGGCTACGATACCGACCGCGATTCCTTCATCGGCCTGTACAACGGCTTCCACAACCCGCAGGCTGTCCTGGACGGCAAGGCTAACAACTCCTTCGCCGACGGCTGGTCTCCTATCGCTTCCCACTACAAGGAGATCACTCTTGCCGCAGGCGAGAGCAAGACCCTCGTATTTATCCTCGGCTATGTTGAGATGCCCGCTGCTGAGAAGTTCGAGGCTGACGGCAAGACTATCAACAAGGTAAAGAGCAACGCGATGATCGAGAAGTACAACACTCCCGAGAAGGTCGCTGCAGGCCTTGCAGAGCTGAGAGAGACATGGGACAAGCTGCTCGGTATCCTCAACGTTGACACACCTGACGACAAGGTAAACCGCATGGTCAACATCTGGAACCAGTACCAGTGCATGGTAACATTCAACCTGTCACGCTCCGCTTCCTACTTCGAGAGCGGTATCGGACGCGGCATGGGATTCCGTGATTCCAACCAGGACGTTCTCGGCTTCGTTCACCAGATCCCCGACAGAGCAAGAGAGCGTATTATCGACATCGCTTCCACACAGTTCCCGGACGGCGGCTGCTATCACCAGTACCAGCCCCTCACCAAGAAGGGCAACGCTGATATCGGCGGCGACTTCTCCGACGACCCGCTGTGGCTCATTCTCTCAGTTTCCGCATACATAAAGGAGACCGGCGACTGGAGCATTCTCGATGAGATGGTGCCCTACGACAACGATATGTCCGTTGCACAGCCCATGCTCGAGCACCTGAAGGTTTCCTTCTACCACATCGTAAACAACCTCGGTCCGCACGGTCTGCCTCTCGCAATGCGTGCAGACTGGAACGACTGCATCAACCTCTCCTGCTACTCCGATACTCCCGGCGAGTCCTTCCAGACCTACACCAACCCGAAGTTCAAGGCGGAGGGCGGCTACTCCAAGGTCGCTGAGTCCGCATTCGTGGGCGCACTGTTCACCTACGCAGGCCCGAACTACGTTCAGATACTCAACCACCTCGGCAAGACTGACGAGGCTGCAAAGGCACAGGCTGAGATCGACAAGATGAAGAAGGTTATGATGGATTCCGCTTGGGACGGCGACTGGTTCCTCAGAGCGTACGACGCGGAGGGCAAGAAGATGGGCTCCAAGGAGTGCGAGGAAGGTCAGATCTTCATCGAGCCGCAGGGCTTCGCTATCATGTCCGACATCGACGCTGAGGCTTCCAAGAAGACCCTCAAGGCTATCGACGAGCGACTTAACACCCAGTACGGTCTGGTGCTCAACAACCCGGCATTCACAAAGTACTATATCCAGTACGGCGAGATCTCCACATATCCGGGCGGATACAAGGAGAATGCAGGTATCTTCACACACAACAACGCATGGATAATCTGTGCCGCTGCATACGCAGGCGAGGGCGACCAGGCGTTCAAGTACTACTCCGAGATCGCTCCGGCGTTCACTGAGGATACTTCCGACATTCACAAGACCGAGCCGTACGTTTACGGTCAGATGATCGGCGGTAAGGACGCCGGCGCTGATATCGGCAAGCAGGGCGACAACTTCGGTCAGGGCAAGAACAGCTGGCTGACAGGTACAGCGGCATGGAACATGGTCGCTATCTCCCAGTACATTCTTGGTATCGCAGCAGACTTCGACGGTCTGAAGATCGACCCGTCAATTCCTCACGAGTGGGACGGCATGAAGGCTACACGTCAGTTCCGCGGCGCTACATACGACATCACCGTTAAGAACCCGAACCACGTTTGCAAGGGCGTTAAGAGCATGACTGTTGACGGCAAGGCTGTTGACGGCAATGTTATCCCTGTAATGGACGGCGGAAAGCACACCGTTGAGGTCGTTCTCGGCTGATGACCCGATGACCAGAACATAAATACAAGAGCGCCGGGGCTTATGCTCCGGCGCTTTATTTGAAATTGGAGGTGCGGAATGTTCAGAGGAACGATACTGCTTATAGACCGGTTTTCCAGAATGAACACGCTGATAAACAGCTACCTGTCCGCTTCGGGCTTCGTGGTGGAGTGCATGCGCTCCGTTGACGATCTTCGAACGGTCAGGCTGAACATGATACATCTTGCGCTGCTTGATATCGACACCGCCGGCGGAAGGCTCAAGGAAATCCTCGAGCAGATGAAATCAGCGGGAGTTCCCGTGATAGTGCTGACCTCCGAGAGCGACCACGCCGGGAGGCTCTCCGCGCTGGAGCTGGGCGCGGCGGACGTAATGAGCCGCCCTCTGGACATCGCGGAGCTTGTCGCAAGAATACGCGCGGCGCAGGCGCGTACGCAGGTGTCTGTCACTGGATTTGACCGACCGCCTGTGAGCTTCGGAGGGCTTACCGTGGATATTTCGAAGTACCGCGCCGAGCTTGACGGCGAGCCGCTGAATATCTCCCCAAAGGAGACCGCCCTGCTGTACCTGCTGATAAGCAGTCCGGATACGGTATTCAGCCGCGAGGAGCTTTCGCGCCAGCTCAGGAGCTCCGGGCATGCCTCGGAGCGCACGGTGAATGTATTCATAAGCCGTCTGAAAAAGGCGATAGGCCGTTACAGCGCGAATATAGTTTCAGTGCGCGGCGTCGGGTACAAATTCGACGACAGTGTTGAATAATAAAAGGGGCTGTCCGAAAACAGCCCCTTTTGTATTTGTTTATTCCTCGCTGGTGTTGAACTGGCTCTGGTGCTTGGTGAAGAAATCCACCCTGGGCTCCAGGAACTTCAGCTTGTGATCCTTTCCACCGGTGAAATCGGAAATGGTGTCGAAGATCTTGTCCCAGCTCCAGAAGCTCTTGTCGAGCTGGAGGTACTCGAGTATCATCTCGGTTCCCTGCGGAGCCATCGGGTGCAGCAGCACAGCCGCCGTACGTATCATGTGGAACACCTGAATGAGCGCGCGGCGTCTTGCCTCGTTGTCGTCTGCCTTGTCGGCGTCGCCGAGGTTCTTTGCCATGTACTTGCTTGCCTTTCTGATGTAGCTGTCAAGTACATAGGTCGCCTGGTGGAACTCAAAGCGGTACATGAAGCGCTCGTAATCCAGGATCGCCTTCTTCGCGTCGGCGAGCACCTGCTCGTCTACCTCGCCGACCGGCATTACTCCGTCAAAGTACTTCTGAACGGAATAGATGCAGGTGCGGATAATGCGGTTGAATACGTTGGAGAGCAGGAATCCGTCCTTTACTACGGGATCCGGATCTTCCGGCTTTGCGTTGGGATTGTAGGGCTTCGGCATGAAGCTTACGCTGCGTTGACCAAGACCTAAGCCGAGGAAGTGCATGCGGAGCTGCTCGGGGGTGTAGAAGTCCAGAAGATCAGCCGCCATCGGGGGCTTTATCGCGCCGGAGCTGGAAGCCTTCTTATCGAGGAACAGAATGTGGTTGTTCGCGCACAGTATCGGGAGCTGCATTTCTCCTTCGGGCGGGTCAATGGTGTTTTCGCCTTCCTTGAGGCCCATGAACATCGCCATTTCAGCCACGCCGTAGAAGTAGATGTTGTCGGCGCCGATGAACTGATATACGTTAGCGTCCTTGCTGCACCAGAAATCCTTCCACTCGTCGGGATTCCTGCCCTGCTGCTCGAGCGCCGCCTGAGTGAAGGAGATAGGCGCCCAGAGGGACTCCGGCCATACCCAGATGGTCAGCGGATCTTCGCCCTCAAGCACCGGAGCGGGAACGCCCCACTCGATGTTGCCTGTAAGTCTGAACGGAACCAGGGTTTTACCGGTGCGGTAGCGTATTCCGTTCGCAGAGAGTATCTCGGTAGCCTTGTTCATCTCGTCGAGTTCCTTGAACTTGATGGTGAAGCTGGGCTTTTTCTTTTCCTCTATGAACTCGTGCTCCGGAAGCTGATCCTTGACTGCGTTGTAGCTGTCCAGAAGCTCGTTCTTGATGTGTACCACTGGGTCAGCGAGGAACTCTGAGATAGTGCTGGAAACGAGCTGACGCACGTTCTTCTGCCTGGATATCTTCGCAACGTATTCCTTGAGCAGCTTGTTGTACGCCGGAAGGTCGAAGTACCAGTTCTCGACGTCCTTCATTATGGGCGTGTCGCCGGTGAGGGTGCTCTTGGGGTTGATGAGGTTTTCCGGCATGTACTGATGACCGAGGTCGCACTCGTCGGCGTATGCCTTTTCGCTCTGGCAGCCGTCCACCGGGCACTTTCCTATTACCTGTCTGCCGTTGAGAAAGCAGCCCGCCTTCTCATCGTAGAACTGCTTTGTGCTGATACGGTGCAGATGTCCGTTTTTATATAATGTGCGGATAAACCAGTCGGATACCTTGTTGTGTATCTCGGCTGTTCTTCCAAGTCCGGAAGCGCCGAATATATTCAGGCTTATCATGTAGTCGTCGAGGGTCTTTTTCTGAGCCTTGTGGTTTTCCTCAACAAAGTCGTGGATAGTTCCCTTGAAGCCCTGCTCGGCGACCAGCTTGCGGTAGCTCTCCGCGATAGGGGAGCCGTAGCAGTCCGTGCCGGATACGAAAATTACATTTTCGTCGCCCAGCCTGTCGCGCAGGAATCTTGCGTATACGTCGGCAAATACGAACACGCCGCCGATGTGCCCGAAGTGCAGCTTCTTATTTCCGTAGGGCATTCCTCCGGTGATTATAGCGCGCTTGGGGAACTCCGGACGGGGTGCCTCGTGCTTTACAAATTCCTTTTTCTCTTCGCTCATTGTGTCAGTTTCCTTTCTTGTGAAGGTTATCCGTTTCCTTTCCATAGGCCGCCCTCAAAAGCCTTGTGTGAGCGTAGGCGTGCGCTTTGCATATCACATCGGTTTTCAGGGGTTTTCCGTATTTTATCCGGATTTATTTGTAATCTATATGATACCACATAATTGCAAAAAAATCAAGACCAGTGCAATAAAAATGCGTTTTGCCTATTGACAAAGCTGCTATTGTATGGTATAATAACTGTACCAACACAGATAATATAGTTAATACAGAACGGTACACGCCGAAAGGAGGAGTGAAAATGCTCAACATAAGGCTGGAGGGGAAGCTGCCCATCTATGAGCAGCTATATAATGGCATATCCCGGCTGATTTCCTCCGGGGAGCTGGAGCCGGACGAGCGGCTTCCGGCGGTGCGGGAGGTCGCGAAGCAGTTCGGGATAAACCCGAATACAGTTCAGAAATCGTACTCGCAGCTTGAACAGGCGGGGCTGATATACTCGATACCTGCAAAGGGAAGCTATGTTTCCGGCGGCGGGGACGCAGCCGAGGCAGTCAGAAAAGAAGCCGTGCGGAAGGCCGGGTGTGAGCTTCGCAGCGCATACGACGCAGGGGTCAGCCTTGCGGAGATAGAATCCCTGGCACGGAAGATATGGTCAGGAGAGGCTGGGGAGGCTGGAGAATCTGGAGAAATCTGGGAAACTGGTGAAAGGACGGGTGGTAATCAATGATCGAGGTAAAGAATGCGGTAATGCGTTTCGACGATAAAAACGCGCTTGACGGCGTGTCCCTCACTATTCCGGAGGGCTGCGCATACGGTCTGCTGGGTTCTAACGGCGCCGGAAAATCAACGCTGCTCCGGGCGCTTTCCGGGATTTACAGGCTCAGCGGCGGAGAGCTTTTCATAGACGGCGAGCCGGTGTACGACAACGCGAAGGTGAAGGAGCGCGTATTCTTCATCAATGATGAAACGGTGCAGTTCAACAGCATGACCCTTACTGAAATGAAGCAGTACTACAAGAGCTTTTACGGCACGTTTTCCGAGGAGCTCTGGCAGAAGCTCTACAGTGCACTGAATCTTCCGCTGAAAAAGCGGCTGAACACCTTCTCAAAGGGCATGAAGCGGCAGGCGGCGGTGATATGCGGGATCTCGTGCAGAACTCCGTATCTGTTCCTTGACGAGGCTTTCGACGGGCTTGACCCCACTATGCGCATAATCGTCAAGCAAATGCTCATCGACGCTATGGTAGATTCCAGGCTGACCGTAATTTTCAGCTCCCACAATCTCGGGGAAATAGACGAATTCTGCGACCGCGTGGGACTTCTCCACGGCGGGAAGGTAGTGTTCGACCGCGAACTTGACAGCGTGAAGGGAAGCGTGTTCAAGATCCAGACGTCGTTCCCGGAGCCGGTCACGAAGGAGCAGCTTTCCGCGGACGGCGTGGATATCCTCCATGTCGAGGAAAACGGCAGCGTAATGCACATCATCGCACGGGGCGACCGCGAAAAGGTCAGAGCGGCGGTGGAGAAGCACTCCCCGAGGCTGTACGACGAAGTTCCGCTTTCGCTGGAGGAGATATTTGTTTACGAAATGGAGGTGCTCGGCTATGACAGCTCAAAACTCGGCAAATAAGAGCGTTTTCTACAAATTTCTGCCGTACTATCTGAACAAGGTGAAGTACCTCAGACCGCAGCTTATCATGAGCGTTATTTTCAGCGTGCTCAGCTATCCGGCGCTCATGCTCATCATCAATATTTTATGTCCGGTGGAGCGAGAGCTCATTGAACTTAGCCAGTATATCAGCGACCCGACTCCGGAGCAGTACGAAATGAATATGGCGCTCCTGGATAAGAGGAGCCTGCTGTATTCGCTGCTGATCGCTGAGATCATAATCGGGGTCCTCAGCCTTGTGGGGCTGTTCATTTTCACGTTCGTGACTACTCTGCGCAGCTTCCGATACCTTCACAACAAGTCGGTGGTGGATATGGATATGTCCCTGCCGATAAACCACAACACGCGGTTCTTCGGCGACCTCGCGGCGGTGTTCACAGTGAACATTCTGCCGCACCTTATCGCGATACTTCTGGCGCAGATACTTTTGCAGTTCGCCGACCTGTCGGCGTTCGACACCCAGGGAGAGACCCAGGCGATAGTTGACGCAATAATGGGGCCGATGGCGTTCACGGGGCTTTTCATGTGCATTATGGAAGTCGCGCTGACACTGCTGATGATTTCCTTCTGCGGAAGGCTCGCGGAGGCGTGTATTTATCCGATACTCATGAATTTTGCTATCCCGGTCATTCATTCCATGAGTGTAAACCTTGTCGAGAGCGGAGTTTACGGCGCTGTGCTGTATCCCTCGTCGTTCACTGCCGTTATGGGCTCGGCGTATCCGATAACCGCTTCCTCGCCGCTTGGCATGTTTATAATGACGCTTTACTCCATGATTTCCACTGATTGCAAGTGGAGCGTCAGCGACTGCGGACCTATATTCCGCCCGGAGTACGGGATACCCGCCCTGCTGGTGACGCTCGCGTGCTTCGCCGGGGCGTACTTCCTGATAAAATACCGCCGCGCTGAGCGCGTTGGAATGCCCTATGTCTATAAGGGAATGGGGCTTGTTATCCCTGGCATCGTTGTATTCGCCATAACCGTACCGGTATCCTATTTCATTTCCATCAACGTGCGTGGGCAGGAAGACACGATGGATTACTACAGCTTCACGCAGAACAACATTCCCGGTATGATAATCGGCACGATAATCAGCACGTTCATTCTGTATATCATCATGGAGCTTATCAGCGGGCGAAATTTCCGGAAGTTCGGGCTTTCCGTGGCAAAATGGGCTGGGACTCTCGCGGCGTGCGCGCTGATATGCCTCGGGCTGAATATGTCGAACGGATTCGGTGCGGCGTATTACGTGCCGAACCCGGACAGAGTGGCTTCGGCTTCCATGTCATACTATGACTCAGAGTACCGCACGTCAAGCCTTACCAAGAATCAGTTCACGATCAAGGGCATCAGCGGAGATGATATTCTTCAGACTATCAGGGAAGTGCACGACGAGATACCCAAGAACAACGGCGACAGTGCGAGCGATGGGAAATATGTGAGCTTCTACTATGTGATGAAGGACGGCACTCAGCTGGAGCGGCGCTATTCCGTCAGCAGTGAGCTTTTCGGGGAGATACGCCGGAAGATGGTGACCCCGGAGGGATGGTATTCCTCATTATTCTCGCTGGACGAGAACATACTGTTGAACGAGGGCTACAGCGTCAACCGTATCTGGATGAACGATATTGCCAAGTACGGAAATAACAAGCTTTTTGACGCAATCAGGCAGGACTGCCAGAAGATAAACGTTGATTTCATTGAGAATGAACCAGTCTGGAAATATACCGACCTGTATTACGATATCGGAAGCGGGGATCAACTGAAGTCATCAAGTTATAATCTGAGAGTCTACGACTGGATGGATAACACCATCGCTTACCTTGAAAGCCTCGATATAAAAGTCGGCGCTCAGTTTACGGGAGAGGACTTCTACACTGCGTTTATCCTGAAAAATGTGAACAGCCTTGACGACTGCGAACTGTTCGGTCAGTCCGAGGGGTATTCCTACTCTGAGATGAACCGCATTATGAGCCGCGAGATATATGGTCAGAACGATTACGACCTGAAATTCAGCTATGGCAGAACGACCGCGTCAGATCCGGAGCTGAACAGGCTGATGAAGGTCTGCGGAACTGCTGATTATTACTATTACAGTTCTGATGAGGACATCTATACTATCCTGCTGTACAAGGCGTACGACCTCAGCGATTACGCAATGAATTACCGTAATGATGATCCTATCCATCTTGTTGTTCCCAAGGAATACAATGACCAGGCGGAAGCGCTTATGCAGAGCTGTCTGGTTCAGGAGTATATCCCGGAGGATACGGCTACGGCTGAGATCGAAAGCACATACAGCGTGGCGTGAATAACACGATAACCGATCTTCCCCCAATATAAATCAAATCCCTGGCTTTTTGATGGAGCCGGGGATTTGATTATTTATACAATTTTTTACATACAAATTTTTGTAGAAAATATAACGTTTGATTTGTAACCTATGCACAAAAAAGGACCAAAAAATGACAAAATAAACAGAATGTTATCATTTTTGCTCGGATAATTTAATTGATTAGTACCCACATTCAACAGCGCGTAAAAAAATATCATGAAAAAATTGTTGCAATATATTGTGAAATGGTGTATAATTATAATACGAATAGCTATAGGGTATGGTATGCCATTTTGTGGAATTCACCCATGACAGAGAGGAAAATATATGGCACTTTTCGATACGAATGCATTCAGAATATCTGAGCAGGGGCTGTCCGTCCTCTGGCAGAAGCAGCAGATAATCGCAGAAAACATCGCTAACGCGAATACGCCGGACTACAACTGCAAATACCTTGACTTTGCAGGAATTTTCAGGGACAAGCTCCGCAGCAACGGCACCGTCGATACCGAGATAGACCTCGTTCAGCGGCTGTTCATCGACCGCGTGACCGACGACCAGGCGGACGGCAACAACGTTGACAACGACGTGCAGCAGGGCGAGCTTGCAAAGGCTCAGATACAGTACGACGCGATAATGAACTCGATGAACGGCAATTTTGCCAGAGTCAGATCCGCTATGACTACGAAGTAACAGGGGGTACATATGGCATTCTTAAGTTCGCTCAATATCCCGCTTTCCGGCATGACCGCGGAGCGGTTTAGGCTTGATATCATCGCTCAGAACATCAGCAACGCCGACAATGTGGCTTCCACTCCCGAGGAGGCTTACAAGCGCCAGATGGTGGTTTTCGGCGAGGACAAGACCTTCAAGAAGCTGCTGTTCGCTAAGCTGAACTCCGGCGAGATCGCGTCCTACAATTACGTGAAGTACCGTGGCGTTGAGGCTAAGGCGGTCGTTGACGACCCCACTCCGGCAGAGCCGGTCTACGACCCCACCCACCCGCTCGCAGACGAGCGCGGCTACATCTACGAATCCAACGTTGACGTGGCCACCGAGCAGCTCGACGCGACGGAAGCAGAGAACATGTATTCCGCGAATATGGCGGTGTTCGAAGTGGTAAAGTCCATGGCTTCGAAGGCGCTGACCCTCGGCAAGGGCTGATTTTCGAAAGGAAGATTTAAATGGTTGACTTTACAACAATGAACGCGCTCACCCGCATGAAGCCGATGGAGTCCATGACCCCCATGGGCGAGGATCCCAAGAAAAAGACCTACGCGGTGGACGCAAACGAGGCTTCCTTCCTCGATATATTCAAGGGAATGGTTGATAATGTAGTCGAGACCAACGAGCAGGTAGACCGCGACGCGATTGACCTCATGCTCGGCAATATCGACGACCCTGCGCAGGTGCAGTCTAACATCACTAAGGCAGGCATTGCAGTAGACCTGCTTGTTACAGTGAAGAACGAGGCGCTCAGCGCTTACAATACGATCATCAACATGCAGGTTTGATGACCTCAAAGCTGCCGGCGCGGCAGCATAAAACTTCGGAGGACGTTCTTATAAATGAATGAAAAGCTGAAAACTGTTGTAACGACAGTTAAAACGAAATGGACGGACGCTTCAAAAATGGCGAAGATCCTGATAATCTCCATTCCGGTGGTCGTTATTGCAATAATCATTGTGCTTTGCGTTATGCTCAATTCCAATAAGAGTACGGCAGTGCTGTTTTCCGGGCTTTCTGCTTCAGAATCCGGCGAGATAGCTTCCGCGATTCAGGAGCTGGGCGTTACTGACGTCACGGTGAACACCAACGGTGATATCATCGTGCCGGCGGAAAAGGCTGACTCGCTCAGAATGCAGATGTGGGCGCAGGGCTACCCCAAGACCACGATCAACTACGATATCTGGAACAACGGCGTTGACCTGTGGAGCACCGACACAGACAAGCGCGAGGTAAAGCGCCAGCAGCTCGAATCACGGCTGGGCGCAACCATCGCTTCGATGGACAAGATACAGTCCGCGACCGCTAACATCACCCTGCCGGAGGTGTCCAACTACGCGCTTTCCGACAACAAGGGCGAGAGCCAGTGCGCGGTATTCATTCAGCTCAAGGCGGACGCAGAGCCGCTTACCAACGAGGAGGTGCGCGCGATATACCGCGGCGTTACCACCAGCGTTGAGGGGCTTACCAAAGAGAACGTCTCCATCATGGACAGCAAGCTCAACTCCTACGAATGGGTAGATCCGGAGCTTGACCAGCCCGAAGAGGACGAGGACACCGATAAGTCAGGCGTTGACATCGCAAGAAAGCGTCTTGAGTTCGAGCAGGAGTTTGTACAGGTGCTAAAGGACGGTCTCGGCGACATGTTCACCAAGATGTACGGCGAGGACGGATTCGCGTTTAACGTTTCCGCAAGGCTGAACTATGATTCCAGGAACACCGAGTCCACTCAGTATACCCCGGTAGAGGGAACCGACCACGGCGTAAAGGACCACGAGGACAAGGTAGCGTGGGGCGGCGCCCTTGATGAGGACGGCGGTATCGTCGGAGTAACACCGAACGCAGACCTTTCTCCGGATTATCCTACATACACCGGTCTTGAGGACGGTCAGAACTATTATTATAATAAGGAAGAAATACAGTACAGCGTTTCCAATGTCAAGGAGACCGTAACTAAGGATGGTTACTCCATCGACTCCCTCAGTGTTGGACTGGTCGTAAATCAGACCAACATGACCCAGGGCGAGCGCGACGCATTACAGGCGATAGTCGCTAATGCGGCGGGTACTACGGTCGATCTCGTTTCCGTTTACAACATTCCGTTCGCACTCAGCGCTACGAACAACGGCACAAACGGCGATGGAAACCTCCAGATCATCACTCCGCCTGTGGATACGTTCCGCAATACGCTCCTTTACGTTGTAGTCGGCCTTGGCATCGTGCTGATACTGCTTCTGGTGATGACGCTTATGATGAGCCATTCGAGAAAGAAGAAGATCAGACGCCGCCAGGAGGCTGCGTTTGCAGCAGCCACACAGTCAGGTCAGACCCAGACTGCCGCTGGCGCGACCGCGCAGGAGCAGGAGTCTCCGGAGGAAGTGGACTTCAACATCGCGAGCCTTACAGAAGAGGCTGCGAAGGAGTCCCGCGAGACTATACTCAAGCGCGAGATAAGCGATTTCTCCAAGACGAACCCGGAGATCGTCGCACAGATCATCAAGAACATGATGAAGGCAGAATAAGCCTCACTAAGGGGGGACAGATATGGCAGAAGGTAAGAAGGCAGAAGAACTCAACGCCAACCAGAAGATCGCTCTGGTTCTCGCCGCAATGGGTGCGGATAATGCGTCCGCAGTATACAAGCACCTGTCTGACGATGAGATCGAGGCGCTTTCCACCGAGGTCGCAAAGCTGGAATATCAGCCTATCGACGTGGTCGAGGGCGTTCTCAATGAGTTCTACGAGCTTTGCCTGACTCAGAAGGTAGTTACCGAGGGCGGCGTTGACTACGCCCGTGAGATACTTGAGAAGGCTTTCGGCACTGAAGCGGCTAACAACCTGCTTCAGAGGATAACAAAGCAGCTCAAGACCAAATCATTCGACTTCGTGAGAAAGGCCGACTATAAGAACCTGCTCGCGATAGTTCAGAACGAGCACCCGCAGACAATCGCGCTCATACTTTCATATGCAAGAATAGATCAGGCGGCGGCTATCCTCGCGGAGCTTCCCAAGGAGAAGCGCGTCGAGGTAGTCGAGAGAATAGCGCGAATGGACAGAGCTTCTCCTGACGTTATCAAGGCTCTTGAAGCTACGCTGGAGAAGAAGTTCGCAAACCTTGTCAACACCGACAGCATGGAGGTCGGCGGTATCTCGTACGTTGCGGAGGTCATGAACAACGTAGACCGCGCGACAGAGAAATACATATTCGACGAGCTGTCCGCAAGAGATCAGAAACTCGCGGATCAGATCAAGCAGAAGATGTTCGTATTCGAGGATATCGTCAACCTGGACTCCATGGCTATTCAGGAGTTCACAAAGCAGGTCGACCCGAAGGATCTCGCTATCGCTATCAAGGGTTCCACCCAGGAAGTTGCGGAGTGCATATTCTCCAACATTTCCACGCGTGCAAGAGAGAGCCTTCAGGCAGATATCGAGTACCTGCACAACGTGCGTATGCGTGACGTTGAGGCTGCACAGCAGAACATCGTTGCGACTATCCGCCGCCTTGAGCAGGAACAGATCATCACCATCTCCCACGGCGGAGGCGGAGACGAGGTCATTGCGTAATGCGGCGTGACCCTTGGTTCAGAGTATTTCAGCGTAACGGAGGGATATTGTGTCAGTTTTAAAGAGGAACTCCGTTTATTTCGGCGGCGGCGTCGATATTTCGAACACCATCGACCTGAAAAGGTTCCAGCCCGCTCCGGAGCCGGCGCAGCCCGCAAAGCAGGAGCCACAGCCGGAGGAACCGAAAAAGCCCGACCCCGAGCAGGAGCTGCTCGAGGCAAAGCGCAGGCTGGACGATAAGCTCCAGCAGGTGGCATTCCGGGAGAAACAGCTCGAACAGCAGAAGAAGGAGCTTGAGGAGCTCAAAGAGCGCTGCGTTCAGCAGGGCAAGGACATAATCCTTGAAGCGAAGAACCGAGCGGAGTCGATAATCCGAACCGCGAACGACAACGCTTCACAGATAGTCTCCGACGCCGAGGCGAACCGCGACAGCGTGTACATAAAGGCAAAGGCGGAGGGCTTCGAACAGGGTACCCGCGACGGCAGGGAAGCATGTCTTGCCGCCGGGAGGGATATCCTCGATGAAGCAAAATCCTATGCCGAGAGGATAAACTCCGAGAAGGAGCAGCTTTTCGCGGACTACGAAAAAGAGATATACGACACTGTAATGCAGATAGCGAAGAAAGTCACGCTGGACAGCATTACTTCAAAGGACAGCGCGGCAGTCAAGCGCCTAATAAAGAAGGCGGCGAAGGAATTCCGCAACTGCGAGCGCGTCAAGATAACCCTTAACGACAACGGCGCAAACGAGGAGCTGACAGGTGACTACGAGTACCTGAAGGAGCTTTGCGGAGGCATTCCGAACGTTGAGGTGGAACTTCTGCCGGAGGCCGACCCGGGAACGGTGATAGTTGATAACGGCAGCGAGATAGTGGACGCGGGAATAATGACGCAGCTCCGCATGATTCAGGAGCTTGGCGACGGAAAGTTCCGCGAACCTAAACCCACAAGGAAAAAGAAGAAACCCGCCCCGGAGCCTGCCGAAGAAGCAGACGCCGAGGAATGACCCGACAGCGGAGGAAGTCATGGCACTTGAATTCGGAGCATTTCGCGATGAAATAACTAAATATGACACCTTCCGCTATATGGGAAAGATAGAGAAGATAGTCGGAATGACCATCGAAGCAAGCGGCCCCGCCTGCAATATCGGCGATGTCTGCCGCATTTACTCGAAGGACATGACGAGTTTCATACGCGCGGAGGTCGTGGGGTTCAACAAGAGCAACATTCTGCTCATGCCCTACACTGAGATCGAGGGTATCGGACCGGGAAGCATTGTAGATTCCACCGGGGACAAGCTCACCGTTAAGGCGGGGCCGGGTCTCATCGGGCGGATAGTCGACGCGGCGGGAATGCCGCTTGACGGAGGCGCCGACCCCGGATGCACCGATTCTGTTTCGATAACCGGCGCTCCGTCAAATCCGTTCGACAGACCTCCGATAAAGTCGCAGATAGAGCTTGGCGTTAAGGCTATAGACGGCCTGCTGACTATGGGCAAGGGTCAGAGAATGGGTATATTCGCAGGCTCAGGCGTTGGTAAGTCCACGCTGATGGGCATGATCGCCCGGAAGGTCAAGGCAGATATCAACGTTATTGCGCTGGTCGGCGAGCGTGGCCGTGAGGTACGCGAGTTCATCGAGCGCGACCTCGGTCCGGAGGGTATGGCGCGCTCCGTGCTGGTCGTGGCTACGTCGGATCAGCCCGCCATGATGAGAAGCAAGTGTCCGCTGACTGCCACAGCTATCGCGGAGTACTTCATGAAACAGGGCAAGGACGTCCTGCTGATGATGGACAGCCTCACGCGCTACGCGATGGCGCTGCGCGAGGTCGGACTTTCCACTGGCGAACCGCCGATAGCAAGAGGCTACACGCCGTCAATTTACAGCAGCATGCCGAAGCTGCTCGAGCGCGCCGGGAACTTCCCGGAAGGCTCGATAACCGGTATCTACACCGTGCTCGTTGAGGGCGACGACACCAACGAGCCGATAGCGGATACAGTCCGCGGTATCATCGACGGACACATCATTCTTTCGCGTAAGATCGCGGCGCAGAATCACTACCCCGCGATAGACATACTCCCGAGCGTCAGCCGACTGATGTCGGAGATAGACACTCCCGAGCACAAGCAGGCGGCGGGCAAGCTCAGAAATCTGCTGTCGCTGTACAACAACAACGCCGACCTCATTTCGATAGGCGCGTACAAGCACGGAACAAATCCGGCGCTGGACGAGGCTATCCGGAAGATCGACAAAATAAACGAGTTCCTCATGCAGCGGGTGGAGGAATCCTACACGCTGGAGGAAACAGTGCAGCTCCTGATAGCTGCCGTTGGCGATGAACAATAAGAGGTGACAGGCTTTGAAGAAATTTCAGTTCACTCTGCAAAAGCTGATGGATTTCCGTCAGCAGGAGCTTGACCGACAGAAGAACGCGCTGAGCGCACTCCAGGCCGATCTACAGAGGATCTACGCAGAGAAGGAACAGCTCATAAAGCAGGTGGAGGAGTTCAGCGTTGAGCTTGAGACCATCTGCCGACAGGGAGCGCAGGCATTTGAGATCTCCGTGCGCAAGCGCTACATCGTAACTCTCCAGCAGGAGATACACGCGAAGGACGCCAGCGCCGCCCGCAAGCAGGAGGAGATCAACAAGCAGCTCGGAGTCGTAGTCGAGGCAACGAAGGACGTCCGCACGCTGGAAAAGCTCGAGGAAAAGCAGCTTGAGGACTACAAGGCGGCGGCAAACAAGGAAAACGAGCAGTTCATTGAGGAGTTCGTTTCCGGGCAGTCGATACGCGCGGCTCAGACCCAGAGCGTCTGATAAGTTAACATATCTGGGCGCAGACCCTGATATAGATACATTATTAAAAGGAGGTGAGTAAATGGCAGTAGCATTCAGCACAGGCGGTTCCGGGTATACACGCAGCGACTTCATGATATCCGACGCGGCTATTCCGGCTAGGGTAGAGGAAGCGGCAAAGGCAGACCAGAAGGAACAGTTCTCCAAGGTGCTGAGCGGTATCGGAAGTTCCAGGAACGCTTCGAATGCTTCAAATGCTTCGAATGCTTCGAATACTTCGGGCGCAGACAGCGCGAACAATGCGGTCAGCGGTTCTGACGCAGCTTCCGAAAAGATGGCGCAGAACAACGCGGTATCTGAGGCGGAAACTCCTGCAAGGTATGAGAAGTTCGAAATGCTTCGCAGCGAACTGACGAAGTCTGATGGAAGTCTTGACCTTCGCAAGGTCGTTGCGGCGATCGCGGACGGAAAGCTCACTTTTGCGGATATTCCGCAGGAGTACATAACCAAGGCATTGCTGGCGGAGCTTATCAACACTGTTGAGAATGTGGACAACGCCAAGTCCGACAAGGACGACTCCGAGCAGAACAATGATCCGGCAGTACAGCAGGTCATGACCGAGCTTGCGGCAATGATGAATCAGACGGCGATCCCCGATGATATCAGCGACCTCAGCGATGAGATATCAGCGCTGACGATCAAGATAACCGGAGCCGATGAGGTTCAGGCGGTTCAGCAGAACGTTCCGGAGCAGGCGGTTCAGACCGTGCAGAATCAGGCGGCGGAGCAGGCAGAGGCTACAGGCGAAGCTGTGGAGTTCACAGTCAAGCCCGAAACAGAGCAGAAGCCCCAGGCAGAAGCAAAGCCCATTCAGGAAGTCCAGCCCGAAGCGAAGCAGGCGGCAGTCCAGACCGCTGAAAACACCGGCGCACAGAGCGAGGCTCAGACGGACGCAGGTCAGTCAGGTCAGCAGGACGGCGCGGCTCAGGTTCAGACAGCTCAGGCGCGTCAGACCGAGCAGGCACCGCAGGAGGACGTTAAGTTCCGCAGCGATGTTCGCAGCGTTGAGGTCAGAACGGCTGAGAAGCCGCAGGAAGCTCCGCAGCAGGAGCAGACGCAGGTCTTTGCAGACCACACGGCGCAGCGCAGCAGGGTAGTTTTCAAATCAGACGAGCTTGAGGCGATAAAATCCGGCGACGCGGCTCAGGCGCAGCCCCAGGGGATCCCCGCTGAAAGCCCCGTGTTATTCACACGGCAGGACGGCGCGGAGATCACAGTAAAGCCTTCCGAGGTCGCGCAGCAGGTGTCAGGGAAGATCACAGAGCGCGCGGCAGACCTTAAAGAGGGCGCTGTTGAGTACAGCATAACGCTCGACCCTGAGGATCTCGGCAGGATCACGGTCAGAATGACCAAGACGGCGGACGGCGCAGTTTCAGTGTCCATCGCGGCGGAGAACTCCAAGACCATGAAGATCATCGAGGACAACGGTTCCGCTATCCAGGACACGCTCAGACAGAACGGCGTTCAGCTTGAGAACTGGCAGACCGTCAGCGAATCCCGTCAGGAGCCGCAGGCTCAGGACTACCAGGGCAGTAGCAAGAACCCCTACCGCGAGAGCGAAAATCACCGTCAGGACGACGACCGCGACGGCGAGAGCTTCGCAGAGATAATCGCTTCGATGTAAGCGGGAAAGGAGAGAAAATGGCAGGAACTTCAGGCATTCTTTCATCGTCAGAGCAGATACAGGCGAATTACGAGAAGTACAAGAGCAAGTTTAAGGACGCCACCGAGAAAATGGTGAACTCCGACACCTTTCTCAGTCTGCTGGTTGCCGAAATGACGAACCAGGACCCGATGGAGCCTACCTCCAACACCGAGTTCGTTACACAGATGGCACAGTTCACGTCGCTTCAGTATTCCAAGGACGCTGCGACCTATTCCCAGTCGAACTACGCTTCAAGCCTGGTCGGCAAGACTGTTACCGCTTCAAAGATGGACGGCAGCAATCAGGTCACAAAGACGGGCGTTGTGCAGTCGGTTATGAAGAACGGCGACAGCTACACCATCAAGATAGACGGCGTCAGCTTCGAGCTTTCGAACATCACTTCCATTGCACAGACCGATTCTTCGGGCAGCAATGACCCGGGAACCAAAACTTCCCTTGGCGAGCTTATCGCGAAGGCTTCCATGATGATCGGCATGAGCGCAACTGTTAATCCTAGTGTAGAGGGCGGTTCGGTGCTCGATTCGGGACTGATAAAATCTATCCAGGTCAAGGACGGTCAGGTAAGAGTAATCATCAACGACAAGGGCTATGCGCTCGATGATATCGTTGAGGTCGCTTATCCCACCATCTCAGGCGGAGGTGGTTCCGACAGCACCGGCGGCACAGACAAGAAGCCTTCCACGGACGATAAGACCGAACCTCCTTCGGCTGACAAGACGGCTGACAGCACGGAGACCCACACGATTTCCGACGAGGAACTAGACAGAATAATCGAGAGCCATCGTCAGGAAAAAGAGAACGAAGTATCCGCTGATGTCGTAAGCGACATGATGGCGGCAGTCGACAGAATGAACGAACAGGCAAGAGAAGATACCGAGCGCCTTTACAGCGAGGATCTGCACGAGGTCACGGGCGAGATAACCCCCGACAGCTATGCAGGCGAGGATATCCAGGATCTTGAGGACTTCGTTTGAACCTAAGTTGAATAAAGCATGGAGGCTTTAAAATGCTGATAAGCGAATACCTGGCGCTTCGCAATCAGATCAGCGTTACCACGGGAAATACGGTGGTTCAGCCCGCGAACGGCACGGCAAAGGACGCGGTGCAGGGCGGTTCCTTCGCAGAGGCTTTACAGGAAAAGCTAAACGAAAAACACGGCGTGGAGTTCTCAAAGCACGCATTGCAGCGGCTTGAGGAACGCAGCATAGACCTTTCCGAAAACGAGACCCTCGAACGACTCAACAAGGGCGTGGAGTTAGCGGCAGGAAAGGGCAGCAGTGAAACGCTGGTCCTTGTGGGAAGAAACGCTTTCGTTGTGAGCGTTAAAAACAACAAGGTGATCACGACCCTCTCAGACAACGAACTGAACGGGAACGTATTCACGAATATTGATTCGACCGTTATCGTATGAACGGACCTGAATGGAATTCATGCCCCGGCTGCGACTGAGACGGGGCGGCGGTCAAGTCAATGACAATTTATTCTGGAGGTCAATAAAATGGTTAAATCCCTTTACACCGGCGTATCCGGTATGAAAACCCACCAGCAGAAGATGGACGTAATCGGCAACAACATCGCCAACGTAAACACCACTGGCTACAAGACGAACGTTGTTACCTTTGCCGACGTATACTATCAGACCAAGAAGTCGCCTTCCGGCGCTTCCACCACCCTGGGCGGCGTTAATCCGACTCAGGTAGGCTACGGCGTTAAGATGAACACCACCACGCCGAACATGACGCAGTCCGGATTTACCTTCTCCGACAGCATCTACGATATGGCTATCGACGGCAAGGGCTTCTTCCAGGTAATGGACGGCGCTGGAAATATCCTCTATACAAGAGCGGGTATCTTCAAAGTCGACGAGGAAGGCAACCTCGTTAACGCTTCCGGTTACAAGGTGCTGGGCGTTTCCGGCGATTTCGACGGTCAGCCCGCAGGAAGCCAGCCCATCAAGATAACTATTCCGGCTACCGACGCGAAGTGCTCCAGCGCTACCAAGACTATCAGCGGCTGCGATGTCACCATCGCCGTTTCCGACCCTTCGGACAACACTGATATGTCCGTTACATTCAACCAGGCGGAGTTCCCGTTTGCTACATACTCCTCCGGCGTGCTGAATCTCTACTTCGATAAGGAGAAGCAGTTCGAGTCCGCGCAGGCTTTCGAGGACGAGATCCAGAAATGCCTCGAGGCAGGCGGCGTTACACTCCCGGACGATGTTTCCATCAAGTTCTCCTTTGAGAACCTCCCGGCAAGCACCTCTTCAGTTATTGCCAAGGCTACCGTTTCCGCAGGCGTGTGGGATAAGGCGCTCGACCAGGCAAGCGCTGACAAGCGTTTCGTTTGCCCCGCTGGCGCCACCACATATGCTAAGATCGGCTTCGCTACCAACGACGCTACCGATACAGAGTACAACAAGGCAAAGATCGTATTTGCTGACGCTGGTACTGCCGGCACTTCCGCTTCCTATGCTCCCGCAGCGGACGGCGGCACATGGACTATCAATATCGACGCTTCTACTACCATGGCTGATATCAATCAGGCTATCAAGAAGGCTATCGCAGACGACGCTGCGCTTGCCGCTCCCACATATCCCACCGGCATCAACCTTTCCTGCACATCTTACACTATCCCGTCCGCAGCTACTGTTGCTGATGTTACCGGCGGCGTAGGCGCCGATTTCGCGCTCGTAAGATCCAACGCCAAGGTCGGCTCGGTTTCCGCGACGGCAGGCCAGGCGGGCGAGTTCGCTAACGACTACAAGGTCGTTTTCAAGTATGTTTCCAACTACGACGCTCCCAGCGCTCAGTGGGACGATAACACGCTCACCATATCGGTTACTAACAAGGAGTACACCGACGACGCTGACTTCGTTGCTGATGTCAACGCTGCCATCACAGCGGCTGCGGGCGGCAATTCCAAGAAGCTGTTTACGTTCGATGCCGGCAGCTTCGAGGGCATAAAGGATCTCACCAATGGTCAGAGAAAGCAGCTTTTCGGCGGCAATCCCTCACTTTCTTTCGGCGGCGGCGAGGACAGCTTCTACACCACGGTAGCTAAGAACCTTTCCACCTTCAACCTTACTGATGGACGCAAGGGCGGCGAGCAGACCTACAAGGATCTTGAGAACGTGACCGTTCAGCAGGACGGCACCATCATCGGCAAGCATGCGGTACACGGTTATCTGAACCTTGGCCGTATCGACATTGCTACATTCGATAACCCGAACGGTCTTTCCGCTGTCGGCGGCACTTTGTTCGAACAGACCGTAGCTTCCGGTGAGCCGAAGGTTGCTATCGCAGGTCAGGAAGGCGCGGGCGAGGTCGTATCCGGCGCGCTTGAGATGTCCAACGTTGACCTTGCTCAGGAATTCACCGACATGATCACCACCCAGAGAGGCTATCAGGCGAACTCCAGAGTTATCACAACTTCCGATACAATGCTTGAGGAGCTTCTCTCCCTCAAGAGATAATGACTGAATGACAACAGCTCCCCCGCCTCAGGCGGGGCGGGGGAATATCTGTTTCTGAGGTAATTTATGATTTTTCTTACCAAACTTGACGGCAAGGAGATACTGCTCAACGAGCTGTTTATAGAGACCGTCACAGAAACGCCTGACACGGTTATAACCATGTCGAACGGGCATACCTACATCGTGCGTGAAAGCATGAAGGAACTCCAAAATAAAATTCTCGAATACAACAGGCGGCGCAGACGCTTCGGCAGACAGTCCGCAGCAAAGAGCGGCGAGCCTTTGACATAACGTATACCAACCGGAGCAGGAAGCTCCGATAAAATTTGAAAAGTGAGGGATCATTTTGAATATCACGATTATAATTGGCTGGGTCATCGCATTCGGCATGGTCGTTTTCGGTATCTTCCAGGGCGGTCAGATTGACTGGTTCATCGACCCGCCGTCGCTTGCAATCACCATCGGCGGCACGATAGGCTGCCTTATCGCTTCCTATCCGCTGAGCTACCTCGCGGGTCTGGGCAAGCGCTTCAAGCTGGTGTTCATGCCGAAGAAGTTCAACCCTGAAAAGTACATAGATGATATCGTTGAGTATGCCAAGATTGCAAGAGGCCGCGGTCTCCTGGCTCTTGAGGAAAGCGCCAACCAGTGCACGGATCAGTTCATGAAGTCCGCGCTCATGCTCATCGTCGACGCTAACGACACCGCAAAGGTACGCGGAATGCTGGACGACGCCATCAGCTTCATGTGCGAGCGCCACGACAACGGCCGCGCGTTCTTCGAAAAGGGCGTAGCAGTATTCCCGGCTTTCGGTATGCTGGGTACCGTTGTTGGTCTGGTTAACATGCTCAATACCATGGACTCCAACCCGGAGGGGCTGGCAGACGGTATGGCTACGGCGCTTATTACTACGTTCTACGGCTCACTTTTTGCGAACGTTTTGTTCAACCCTATGGCGAGCGCGCTTCAAAATGCCCACAACGACGAGCTGCTGTGCATGCAGATCATCGAGGAGGGCGTCCTTGCCATTGCGGACGGCTCAAACCCGCGTTATATCCAGGAAAAACTTGAGTTCATGCTTCCTGCAAGCAAGAAGCGTTCAGACAAGGCTGGCGGTTAATTTACCGCTTTATCAGAAAAATTACAATTTTTGCAGAAAAAAAGTAAAAAAGTATTTGCATTTTGAGCGGATTTATGCTACAATAATATAATGGCAGGGGTGTGATGTCCTGCAGTATAATTTTTGCATTTGATGCTCATGTGAGTTATATCTGAATGTAAGGGAGGGACAGCAGTGGCAAAGCTCGAGAAAAAGGCAAAGGAAGACCATAGTAACGACTGGCTGTCGACTTACGGCGACATGGTAACGCTGCTGCTGACGTTCTTCGTTCTGCTTTATGCTTCGTCATCACAGGACGAACAGAAGTTCCAGTACATATATCAGGCGTTTACGTCCCACGGCAAATACCTGAATGAGTATGTGGATTCTCCGAACCCAGTTCCGGAGGACGGCGAGGGTACCGTCAGCGAGAAGCCGGACAGCAACGGCGGTCAGGGAAATCTTCCGCAGACCTTTGATCAGTTATACCAGTACATTTCGCAGTATGTTTCCGACAATAATCTTGAGCAGTCCGTTTCAGTTGAGAACGGAGCGGCTCACCTTAATATAAGGTTCGACAACAACGTGTTCTTCGAACCAAACAGCGCAGTGCTGACGCAGCAGGGAAAGGATCTGCTTGACGGAATAAGCCCCGGCATCAAGGCAATGAAGGCCGCGATAAAGACCTGCACCATCAACGGACACACCGCAAAGGCAATATCCGAGGTGAACGACTGGGATCTGTCGGCGGGTCGTGCCGTAAGTGTTATTAAATACATGGATTTCCGCAAGGTGCTTGATACGGAGCAGTTCCGTGCGAAGGGCAGCGGCTACGCGGAGCCTATCGCCGATAACGATACCGCAGAGGGTATGGCGAAGAACCGACGCGTTGAAATGGTGCTTTTAAAGGCAGACATAGATACAACGGATCCCGAGGTTATAAAGGATATCCTGCTGTATGACTATGGCATCAAGCTCGACGACTTCGACCCGGACGGCGACAACAGCGGCGATACCGCCAAGGTGCCGAACGATTACGCTCAGTCGATCATTGATTCCCTCGACCAGAAGTATCCGGATCACAGCAGCACTTCGACAGCGGTAGGACCGGTGATCCCCGGTGACTACGATACGTTCATGATAACCACCGAGGCTGACAGCAATAGCTGATCCAATGGGAAACCAGACGCAGTGGGCGCTGGTAAAGTAATGGGGGGATACAGATGGCTGACGTCCTGACGCAGGCGCAGATAGATGAAATGCTTAAAAACGTCGCTGCCGGCGCAGTTCCGGAGGTGACGCAGAAAGAGGAAGAAAAGGTCAAGGAGTACGACTTCCGCGCTCCTAAGAAGTTCACAAAGGAACAGATCAAGGTTCTCGACGGTATATTCGAGAACTATGCGAGACTTCTCTCGTCGTACCTCACAGGTCTGCTCAGACTGTACTGCCGCGTTTCGCTGGTGAACATCGAGGAGCAGAGGTACAGCGAGTTCAACAACGCGCTTCCGGATTACGTCCTGATGGGCATGGTGGACATGGGTATCAAGAACGAGGAGGTCAGCGAGACCAACGTTATCATTCAGATATCCAACACGATAACCTTTACGATGATAGACAGACTGCTCGGCGGCAGAGGTGAATACCGCGATGTCAACCGCGATTTCACTGAAATAGAGATCACCATTATGAATGACGTCATGAATTCGATGGCGAATCTCCTCTACGAGCCGTGGGCCAGCCATATCGACCTTGAGCCGAAGCTAATCGGCATCGAAACGAATTCCAGGGTTGTGCAGACCATAGGCCACGAGGATACGGTAATAATCGTAGCCCTCGAGGTGGAGATAAACGGCTCCAAGTCGATAATCTCGGTGTGCATTCCTGCGATAAATCTGGACGAGATAATGAACAAGTTCATTTCCCGCTACAATGTTTCCAGAAGAAAGCTCGACGCTAACCGCGAGGCAGAGCGCCGCGACACTATCATGACCGGTATCAGCGATACCGACCTCAAAATCACCGCAGTCCTCGGCGAGATCAACCTTGACCTCTACGAGGTGCTTACGCTCCAGGTGAACGACGTTATCCCGCTTGGAAAGAGCATCACAAGCGATGTTGACGTGAAGGTCGGAAGCAAGCACTGGTGCACCGGAAAGCTTGGAACCTACAATAACAAAAAGGCAATAATGATAGATAATTTTATAGAGAATTGAGGTAAAATGTCCAATGGCTAATGAAAAGGATGCAAACGTTGAATTCAGCTCATATGAAATAGACGCCGTCGGCGAAATACTCAACATAAGCATGGGTTCCGCTGCGACCGCTGTTTCTGAGCTTCTCAACGCAAAAGTCTGGATCACCACACCGCAGGTGAGCGTGGTCAAGGCAGCCGACCTGAATTACGACCGTCTGGAGCCTGCTATCTGCGTTAAGATCGTCTATGTTTCCGGTATTTCCGGTCAGAACATGATGGTCCTCAAGCAGGACGATGTTCAGCTTATTCTTAATCAGCTCATGGGCAACCCGCTGGTAGTTTCTCCTGATTTTGAGTTCGATGAGATGAACATAAGCGCAGTTTCCGAGGTCATGAACCAGATGATGGGAGCATCTGCAACAGCGCTTTCCGATCTGCTCGGAATTTCGGTCGACATCTCCACGCCGACCCCGTACCTTATCGAGCAGACCAACTTCTGCCAGCTTGCAGAGCTTGATCCCGATGAGACCATAGTTGCAGTTACGTTCAACCTGTCAGTTGACGGCGTTATGAACAGTGAGTTCATGTCGGTTATGTCCGTTGATCTTGCTAAGTCTCTGTCCGACAAGATGATAGAGAAGTTCCACGGCGACGAGGCAGAGGCGCAGCCCGCCAAGCAGCCTGCGCCCGCTCCGGCGGCTCAGCCTGCTCCAGCAGCTCCGCAGTCTGCACCCGCTCCGGCACCCCAGCCGGCGGCTCCCGCGCCTCAGCCTGATCCCGCCCAGGGTATGGCTCAGCCGCAGCAGCCCGCTCCAGGCGCTTACCCTTACCCGCCGCAGGGTCAGCCTGCTTACCCCGGATACGGATATCAGAATCAGTATGCGGCTTACGGAGCTTATCCGCCGCCTGTTCCGCCGGTCAATATCCAGAATGCGCAGCTCCACCAGTTTGACGCAATGGATTTCGGTCTGCCTACGGATCAGCAGGATAACCTAAAGCTGCTGATGGGCGTTCCGCTTGAGATCTCAGTTGAGATCGGCACCGCGAAGCGCAAGGTAAAGGATATCCTGGAGTTCACTCAGGGTACGATAATCGAGTTGGAACGCCAGGCTGGCGCGCCGGTCGATGTGGTCGTAAACGGCAACTTGATCGCAAGGGGCGACGTCGTTGTTATCGACGACAACTTCGCAGTGAGAATTACTGAGATCGTCAAGTCCAAGTTCATGGACAGCCTCGGCAAGGAATAAAATACATAATATAACATATATCAAGGAGATTTATTAGTAATGGACAAGAAGATTTTACTGGTTGACGACGCTGCTTTCATGAGAATGCTGATCAAGGACGCTCTCACTAAGAATGGATACACAAACATCCTTGAGGCGGCAGACGGCGCAATCGCATGCGATGTTTACGCTGCTGAGAAGCCTGACCTGGTTATCATGGATATCACCATGCCCAACAAGACCGGTATCGAGGCTCTCAAGGACATTAAGGGAATGGATCCGATGGCTAAGGTCGTTATGTGCTCTGCAATGGGTCAGGAAGCTATGGTTGTCGAGGCTATAAAGCTCGGCGCACTCGACTTCATCGTTAAGCCCTTCAAGCCTGACAGAATACTCCAGACCGTCAAGAAGGTACTCGGCTGATCGCTGCGCGTCTGCCCTGAGGGGCGTCCCGCGGAATGCGGGAAGAAGTGCGGCGCAGCGTAAGTTCCCGGTTTTTCCGGGGAACTGTCACGCAACATTTTTTCGCCGCACTGTTCAGACGAACGGGTCTGAATAGTGCGGTTTTTGATTCCGGGAGGTTCGGCAGTGGAATATTTTCAGATGATAATGGCGCTGCTGGGCGTTCTGGCGCTGGTTTTCCTGCTTTTCTGGGCGATGAAGAAGCTAAACAGGCGCGTGACACTGAGCGACAGCAAAAATATGAAGATCCTGGAGCGTATAAATCTGGGACCAGACAAAATGCTGCTGCTTGTCAGCGTATGCGGGAAATGCATGGTTCTCGGAGTTACCAACGGCAGGGTGGAGAAAGTCCACGAGCTGGAGGAAACCGAGGAGGAACTCATGAAAAAAGACGAAAACGGCGGGAATCCCACCTTTAAGGAGAGTTTCAAGATCGTTTTCAAGGACATGTTGAACAAGAAGTGATCGGAGGGACGGCAGGTGTTCAGGCAGCTTGAGCTTACAAAAGAGAATAAGCGGCTTCTGATAAAGTTTGCGGTGTCGCTGCTGGTCACGGTGCTGCTGACTGTCATGCTGTGCACCCTTTCCGCGTTTGCGGAGCAGGGGACGGCTGATTCCGGCGCGGTGCGGGCGGTCTCCACGGCTGAGGCTCAGCAGAGCGCGACCGGGGAGACTCAGCACAATCCGGGAGATTATCTCGACACCGACCCTACTTACGTCAATAAAGACGCGGGTTCGTCGGTGATACAGGAGCTGATAGGCGTTGACGCTTCCCAGCCGCTGGAGATAATCATTCTGCTGACGCTTATAGCGCTGGCTCCGTCGATGCTGATCATGATGACCTGCTTCACGCGTATCGTCATTGTTCTCGGCTTCCTCAGGACTGCCATGCAGACGCAGAGCACTCCGCCGAACATGGTCATCACCGGAATGGCGCTGTTCCTGACGTTCTTCATAATGGCGCCGGTATTCTCGGAGATAAACGAGGTGGCTTATCAGCCATACGTCAGCGAGGAACTGACCACGGAGGAAGCCCTGGACGCGGCTTCCGTGCCGCTCAAGAAGTTCATGCTCAAGCAGACTTCCCAGGACGACCTGCAGTTCTTCCTCGACCTCTCGAAAACAGAGGAGCCGGAGGGCGGCTATACTGACGAGTACCTCCAGAACGACCTCAGCCTGACGGTCATCGTGCCGTCGTTCATGATAAGCGAGCTGAAGCGCGCATTCCAGATGGGATTTCTGATATTCCTGCCGTTCCTTGTCATTGACCTGGTAGTCGGCAGTACGCTGATGTCCATGGGTATGATGATGCTGCCGCCCGCGATGATATCCATGCCGTTCAAGATACTGGTGTTCGTGCTGGCGGACGGGTGGAATCTGCTGATAGGCTCGGTAGTTGCAAGTTATAATTTGTAGACAGGTCAGGTAGTAAAGGCGGTGAGATAAATGACGCAGGACGAAATGATGGAGATTTTCCAGGCGGCTATAATGCTGGCTTTCAAGCTGGCTGTGCCGATACTCCTCGTTGCCATGATAGTTGGACTGGTGATCGCGATATTACAAGCGGCGACGCAGGTTCACGAGCAGACGCTCTCCTTCGCTCCTAAGGCTGTCGCGGTGGGTCTGGCGCTGTTTATCCTTGCGCCGTGGATGACCTCGGAGTGCATTGATTTTGTCAATTTCATCTTCGAGAAGGTATCCGCGGTCCCAATAACGTAAGGCGGGGCTATGTCTGAGATCTGGGAAGCTATCCAAACCAACTTCGTCATTATACTGATGGTAACGGCGAGGGTAAGCGGGATATTTACGTTCAACCCGATTTTCTCACGAAACGGCGTTCCGAATATGGTCAAGGCGGGGGCTTCGCTTATGCTGGCTCTGGTCATGGCTGCGGCGGGGGATTTCAGCTACACGATACCGCAGGGAGTGCTTCCGTTTGCGCTGGATATCGGCAAGGAGCTGCTCGTCGGCTTCACGCTGGGGTTCTTCGTTAACCTCATGTTACAGCTTTTCAGCCTTGCCGGAGAGCTGTCCGACTACCAGATAGGCCTTTCAATGGCGAGGAGCTACGACCCTACGTTCGGTACGACTAGCCTTGTAACGCAGTACTATAGCTGGTGGTTCATGATCTACTTCTTTATGGTGGGAGGGCATCTCTCATACATAAAGCTGTTTTTCATTTCATACGAGAGCATTCCGATGGGATTCAGCAGCTTCAATTTCAATGTTGGACTGCTGATCGTGAAATATTTCGAGACTGTCCTCACGCTGGGTCTAAAGCTGGCTATGCCGGTGATCGCAGCCGGGCTGGTCACGGAGTTCTGTATCGGCGTGCTGATGAAGGCGGTCCCTTCAATACATGTATTCGTGCTCAACGTGCAGATAAAAATGCTGGTGGGATTCGTCGTACTGGCGGGGTGCAGCAGCATGGTGTCTGAATTCATGGAGAAGATAATGGATCTGCTGTTCAGCAACCTGAATACTCTGCTCGGCGAGATGGCGGTCTGACTTTGAAAGGGTGGGAAGATGGCAGGAGAAGAAAAAACCGAAAAAGCCACCCCGAAAAAGCGTAAGGATCAGCGAAAGGAAGGCAACGTCCTCCAGAGCAAGGAGATAGGCATTGCGGCTTCCGTTCTTGGCATATTCGCGGCGATGAGGCTGCTTCTCGGCTTCATTTCCGAAAATATATTTTCCTATACCGGCTCCGTTTTTGAGGAGCTTGGCTCGACCTATGTCACCACTGACAATATAATGACGATATGGGTCGACGTTATAACAGTATTTGGAATTACCGTCGGACCTGTCTGCCTGATAGCGATTTTCCTCGGAATTATCCCGACCATCGCGCAGACAAGGGGTCTGTTTACTATGAAGGCGCTCAAGCCGAAGTTTTCCCGGCTGAATCCGCTTTCCGGCATTAAGAAGCTGTTTTCGCTTCAGTCGATAGTCGGCATTTTAAAGGGGCTTATCGAGGTAATTATCATCAGCGTGGTGATTTACAACGAGATACGGGACAGGCTTCCGAAGTTCGTCATGCTGATAGATACAGGCGTCGCTGCGGGCGTGACCTACGCTCTGGTGACGATCTTCGACCTGGTAATGCTGATATGCATAATGCTGGTGTTCGTGGCGGCTGCGGATTTTCTCTTCCAGTGGTGGCAGTTTGAGAAAAAGCTCAAGATGTCCAAGCAGGAGGTCAAAGAGGAATTCAAGCAGATGGAAGGCGACCCCCAGATAAAGAGCAAGATCAAGCAGCGCCAGCAGCAGATGGCTACGCAGCGAATGATGCATGACGTCCCCAAGGCGGACGTCGTTGTCAGAAACCCTACGCACTTCGCTGTTGCGCTGAAATACGACCAGGACAAGAACAACGCGCCGCAGGTCCTCGCAAAGGGCAAGGATCTCATCGCGCTGAGGATAGTCCAGATCGCAGAGGAAAACGACGTCATGACGATAGAAAACCCGCCGCTTGCCAGGTCGCTTTACAGCATGGTCGACGTCGGGCGGGAGATTCCCGCGGAGCTTTACAACGCTGTCGCGGAGGTGCTGACAGTCGTTTACCGCGAGAAGCACAAGACGCTTCATGCGTAATTCGCATAATTCGTGAAAATCCGATACTATTCGTATATAAATATAAAAATTCTACAGAGAGGAGATGGGTGATATAGTACGCAAGCTGCTGAGCAACTCGTTTGTTCTGTTTGTAATATTCATCGTAATTGCGATCATTATTCCGCTGCCTAGCTGGCTGATGGACTTCATGATACTGCTAAACATCTCCCTGAGCCTTATCATTCTGGTAATGACAATGTTCATCAAGGAGGCGCTGGAGTTCTCCGTATTCCCGACGGTTCTGCTGTTAACGACGGTTCTGCGGCTGTCGCTGAACGTTTCCACGACCCGTGGCATTCTTTCCAGAGGCTACGCCGGAGAGGTAATTTCCGCGTTCGGTAACTTCGTTATGGGCGGCGACGCTATCGTCGGCTTCCTGATATTCATAATCATCGTATTAGTCAACTTCATCGTAATTACCAAGGGTTCCGAGCGAGTATCCGAGGTAGCAGCCCGCTTCACGCTGGACGCTATGCCCGGTAAGCAGATGGCGATAGACGCCGACCTCAACGCCGGAATAATCAACGAGGAACAGGCGAAGAAGCGCAGAAGCAATATCCAGCGCGAGGCTGACTTCTACGGCTCCATGGACGGTGCTACGAAGTTCGTAAAGGGCGACGCCATCATGTCCATCGTCACCACCCTCGTTAACCTCATCGGCGGCGTTATCATCGGTATGGTGCGCGGCGGCGGTGATTTCAACACTATTCTCAACACCTACTCGCTGGCTACCGTCGGCGACGGCCTCTGCTCGCAGATCCCTGCGCTGCTCATCTCCGTTGCTACTGGTATGATCGTTACCCGCGCGGCAAGCGAGGACAGCCTCATCAACGACCTCAAGAGCCAGTTCACCGCGCAGCCATTCGTTCTGATGATAGCCGGTATCGTAATGGTAGTCATGATGGTGATTCCGGGATTCCCGACGGTGGTCTGCCTGATTCTCGGCGTGCTGCTGATACTCGCGGCATTCCTGCTCAACCGCAACAAGAAGAAAATGGCGGAGCTGGAGCTTGCACAGCGCAAGAAAGCCGAGGAAAAGGAGATGGAAAAGCTCCCGGCGGACAACGACTACTACCGCGATATCGACAACGTGTTCAAGCTGCTTAATGTCGAGCCTATCGAGATGGAATTCGGCTACAGCCTGCTGAGGCTTGTCGATGAGAAATCCGGCGGCAACTTCATCGAGCGAGTCGTTATCTTCCGAAAACAGTTCGCGCTTGACATGGGCATGGTAATTCCGTCCGTTCGTATGACGGATAACCCCGAGATTAACCCGAACATGTACATAATCAAGATAAAGGGCGAGGAGGTAGCCCGCGGCGAGATACTCGTCGACCACTACCTTGCGCTCGACAGCGGCGACGTCACCCAGCAGATAGAGGGTATCGACACGGTGGAGCCTGCGTTCGGGCTTCCGGCAAAGTGGATATCCGAGGACAAGAAGATAATGGCGGACGTTGCAGGCTACACGCTGATAGACCCGGTTTCCGTCATGATAACCCACTGGTCGGAGATAATGAAGCGCTATGCGCATGAGCTGCTCTCCCGTCAGGACGTAAGCACCATGCTGGACAACGTTAAAAAGACCAACCCCATCGTGGTGGACGATATTATACCGAAAGTTATATCTGTCGGATATTTGCAGAAAATACTGGCGAATCTGCTCAAGGAAGGTATCCCGATACGCGATCTGGAAACTATCCTGGAAACTATCGGCGATCACTCCAACGTGCTGAAGGACACCGACATCATCACGGAGTACGTAAGGCAGTCGCTCAAGCGCACGATAACCCACCGCTTCGCGGAGGCAAACTCCCTGCGCGTGATAACCCTCGATACCCAGATAGAGGATCTTATCGTAAGTTCCGTAAAGAAGTCGGACCAGGGAAGCTACCTCGCTATGCCGCCGGATATGATACAGCGCATAGTCACCGCCTCCAACCGGGAGATAGACAAGATAAAGGACGTTATACCGACGGTCATCGTCCTGACGTCTCCGGTGGTTCGTATTTACTACAAGAAGCTCACCGAACAGTTCATTCCGAACATCACGGTACTTTCCTACAGCGAGATAGATTCCACCGCTCAGATACAGGCGATAGGAAACATCTCATTGAACACCGCAGCAGCTCCTGCTGTTTAAATCAGGGAACCTCTAAAAACCGGTGTGAAAAGCAAAAATGGGCAGGTTGTGCCAGCTTCTAGGAAAGCCGACGAAGTAAGGCTGTATGCCTTACGAGGAGGTGCAACACGATGTTGCAGAGCGAAATAACCGAGTGACGGCATGGACGCCGTCACATCAGAAATTTCGCTCGTTGACAGACGAAGCTGGTGCGCACTGCACATTTTCGCTCGCATGAGGTTTTTAGAGGTGACCATCAACAAAAGGAGGGAAAAGCATGGAAGGCAGCGTAACAGCGGCTCTTTTAGAGGAATACAGCATGAGCCGCAGCGAAGCAGTCCGCAATGAGATAGTTCTGAAGAATCTCGGACTGGTGCGTTCCTGTGCGCTTTCCCTACGGAACACCTACATAAAGTACGGCGAGGTCGGCGACGTGGTGAACGAGGGCGTTATCGCACTGATGGACGCGATCGAGACCTACGACCCTTCAAGGGGTGCAAAGTTCGAGACCTACGCTTCGCTGAAGATACGCGGCGCGATTATAGATTATGTTCGGAAACAGGATTGGGTTCCAAGACCTGTAAGAAAATTTGCCCGCGACCTTGACAACGCGAACACAATATTGTATAATCAATATGATAGGGCTCCGACGACCGCCGAGCTTGCAGAGTACCTCCAGATAAGCGAGGAAAAGCTGCTGCGCGGCATGGCGGACGCTTCAAATACCGTTACACTCTCATTTGAGGAGCTGCTGTACGAGGATAATTTCGACGACGGCAGCGTTACCGCTTCTGAATCCACCGATTCCCGGCTCATGCGCGAGGAACTCCGCACGGTCATCGCCGGAGCAATCGAGGGTCTCAAGGAGAAGGAGCGGCAGGTTATAACACTGTATTACTACAAGAGCATGAAGTATTCCGATATTGCTAAGGTAATAGGCGTGTCGGAATCCAGAGTGTGCCAGATAAACACTAAGGCTATGCTTTCACTAAAGGCAGCGCTGGAGCCGTACATAAACGGCGGCGCAGTCCCGGGGAAGCAGGGAGCCGGTCAGGAGGTACGTTCTTGAACAGAGGTTTCTACTACGCCTGCAACGGCATGATAATGAACCAGCGCAAGCTGGACTGCATAGGCAACAATCTCACGAATATGTACACGCCGGGCTACAAGCGCGACACTATAATCACCAACCGCTTCCAGGAGCAGATGATACTCGTAAAGCACCGCGAGGAGCTTTCCGGAACATTCGCGCAGACCTATGTCGACACTTCGTACACCGACCTCGGGCAGGGTACTTTCGAGTACACCGGGACTCCGTTCGATGTTGCGATAAACGGCGACGTTTACTTCAACATCGCGGGTTACAACGGCGAGAACATGCTCACCCGCAACGGTCAGTGGGAGCTTGACGCGGAGGGTTATCTGTGCCTTTCCAACTCCGGCAGGATACTCGGCGAGAACGGCGAGATATACCTCGGAAACAAGGATTTCGTCATCGACAACGACGGCGCGATTTATCAGGACGGTCAGCTTGTGGACAGGCTGAGGCTTTCATACATCGACCCCGAGGGAAACGTCGACAAGTTCGGCGCGAATATGTTCACCTCCGTGCAGGCCGGGGAAGTTCCTGAGGGCACGCGCTACGAGATAATCCAGGGCGCTTATGAGCGCTCCAACATAGACGTCAACTACGAAATGACCATGATGATGAACGCCAACCGTATCTACGAGGCTTCCAGCACGCTCGCAAAGCTGTATGACTCGATGAATCAGAAGGCAACGTCACTCTGCAAGATTTAAGGAGTAAGTCATGAATATAGCGTTCCATACCGGAAAAACCGCCATGATCGCTCAGGCGCAGGCTCTGAACGTCTACGGCAACAACATCGCGAACATCAACACCTACGGCTACCAGACCGTGCGCCCGTCCTTCGCGGACTGCCTGTATTCCACGCAGCGCGCCACCGAGGCTGACTGGCAGACAGGTCACGGCGCTTATATACAGCGCACCGGGGTTATGTTCGATGAAAGCTCGTTCTACTATACAGAGAGACCGCTGGATTTCGCGCTTCCCAACGAGGGCTTCTTCGCGGTGGAGGATCGCTACGGCGACATCAACTACACCCGCGACGGCGCATTTGCAATGACCCAGGCGGACACCGGCGAGTGGTATCTTGTTTCCGGCAGCGGCGAATATGTGCTTGACTACGACAACAACCGGATAGTAGTTCCGTTCAGCGAGGACGGCACGGCTCCGGATTACGATACGCTCCGCGACATGGTGGGAGTGTTCAGGTTCGACAACGTTTACGGTATCGACGCTGCGGCGGACAACCGTTACGCGGCTACCGAAAGAAGCGGTCCGGCTACGGCTGAGCGTACCTTTGACAAGCTCCAGGGCGCCCTTGTTACTTCAAACGTCAGCCTTGCAGACCAGATGGTGAAGCTCATCGAAACGCAGCGCGCTTATCAGATAAGCTCCCGCGTGGTGACTACCTCGGACGAATTCACCAGACTTGCGAATAATCTCAGATAATAGCCTGCGGGACACGGTGCGAGCTGTTCCCGCATATTTTTTGATCAGGAGAAAAATATGCTCAAAAATTATGACGACCTGTCACCGGTGGCTATCGACTGCCTCCGCGAGATAGGAAATATCGGTTCCGGAAGCGCGGCTTCCTCGCTCTCAGAAATGCTTGGCAAGACCATCGAGATGAAGGTGCCGAATGTCTGCGTGCTTGAATATCAGCAGATAATCGACGCGATGGGAGGTCCCGAGAAGGTAATTACAGGTATCCTTGTGCGCCTTGAGGGCGACATTAAGGGTATGATGATGTTCCTGCTGGAGGACAGCTTCGCTCAGGTGGTGCTGTCCACATTCATGAATGCGGAAAACGTCCAGGTCACAAAGCTCGGCGATATGGAGCTTTCAGTTATCACCGAGATGGGCAACATCATGGCGGGCAGCTACCTCCGCGCACTCAGCACGCTGACCGGGCTTACCATTGATATGAGCATTCCTTCCATGACCGTGGACATGCTTGGCGCTATAATGAGCGTCCCGATAACCGAATTTGCACAGGTCGGCGACAAGGTGCTGTTCATCGACGACGGCTTCAAGATCGACGGCGTTGCGATCAAGTCTAATATTATCCTTATCCCCGAGATGGAGTCTCTCGAAACTCTCATGAAGAAACTTGGTGTTATGTGATGGCTAATCTGACGATAGGTATTTCCGACCTGAAGGTGTGCAGGCCGCCGGACGTCCTTGTCACTTATGCGCTAGGCTCCTGCGTCGGGATATGCCTGCTGGACAGCGTTGCGGGCGTCGGAGGTCTTTCGCATATCATGCTTCCGGACAGCACCCAGGCTACCAACGGAGCCGCTACTCCGATGAGATTCGCGGATACCGCTATTCCGATGCTCATCAGGGAGATGGTGAAGCTCGGAGCAAGCAGAAACCGCATTAAGGCGAAGATCGCCGGAGGCGCCGTAATGTTCGCGACGGCAAGCGAGCGCTTCAACATCGGCGAGCGGAATATTCAGGCGGTAAAGGCGGCTCTCCGCAGGGAAGGTATCCCGATAGTCGCCGAGGACACGGGTCTGAACTACGGCCGCACCGTGTTCTTCTACCCTGAAACGGGCATAATGGAGGTACGCGCAGCTTCCATGGGCAACAAACAACTATAAACTACCGCCGAAAGGCGGTTTTTTTCTGCACTTGGTTAGCGCCGCCTAAGCTTTAATGGTTAATTCCAGCATGATGATTATGTGAAAATTGCATAAAAAAACTAAAACAAAACCTTTACCTATTTACAAATTGAAGAATTTGTGATAAAATAAAAATAAGCTTAATGGATACCCTGACTGCCTGGCGCGGACAGGGTATTAGTCGCAGGCGGGACGTTCGTCAGCCTGTATAATTAAAGGAGGAAAATCCAATGGCAAAAAGAGAAATGCAAACAATGGATGGCAACAACGCAGCGGCTCACGTGTCCTATGCGTTTACTGATTTAGCTGCTATCTACCCCATCACCCCGTCGTCAGTTATGGCAGAGGTGACCGACTCCTGGTCTACCGCAGGAGTTAAGAACATCTTCGGCGAGCAGGTTAAGGTAGTTGAGATGCAGTCCGAGGCGGGCGCTGCCGGTGCAGTTCACGGCTCCCTTTCCGCAGGTGCGCTGACCACCACCTACACCGCTTCGCAGGGTCTTCTCCTGATGATTCCGAATATGTACAAGATCGCAGGCGAGCTGCTTCCGTCGGTTATCCACGTTTCCGCACGTGCCGTAGCTTCTCATGCGCTTTCTATCTTCGGCGACCACAGCGATATCTATGCATGTCGCCAGACCGGTTATGCAATGCTCTGCTCCACTAACCCTCAGGAGGTTATGGACCTCGGCGCAGTTGCTCACCTTTCCGCTATCAAGGGCAGAGTTCCGTTCCTGCACTTCTTCGACGGCTTCCGTACCTCCCACGAGATTCAGAAGATCGAGAAGTGGGACTACGAGACCCTCAAGGGCATGGTAGATATGGACGCTGTTCAGGCGTTCCGCGACAGAGCCCTCAACCCTGAGAAGCCCGTACTCCACGGCACAGCTCAGAACCCGGATATCTTCTTCCAGGCTCGTGAGGCTTGCAACACCTACTACAACAACGTACCGAACATAGTTACCGAGTACATGAACAAGGTAAATGCAGAGATCGGTACAGATTACAAGCTGTTCAACTACTATGGCGCTCCGGACGCCGAGGAAGTCATCGTAGCAATGGGCTCCGTATGCGACACCATCGAGGAGACCATCGACTACCTGCTCAAGCAGGGCAGAAAGGTCGGCCTTGTAAAGGTAAGACTGTACAGACCGTTCGTTTCCTCCGCATTCACTGCCGCTATCCCTGCAACAGTTAAGAAGATCTCCGTACTCGACAGAACAAAGGAGCCTGGTTCCCTCGGCGAGCCGCTGTACCTCGATGTAGTTGCAGCCCTCAAGAAGGAGAACAAGTTCCAGGACGCTCAGGTATTCACCGGACGTTACGGTCTTGGTTCCAAGGACTGCAACCCGGCTCAGATCATCGCTGTTTACAACAACACCACAAAGCCGGTATTCACACTGGGTATCAATGACGATGTAACTCATCTGTCCCTCGATATCACCGAGAACCCGAACACCACTCCGGAAGGCACAACATGCTGCAAGTTCTGGGGTCTTGGCTCTGATGGCACCGTTGGCGCTAACAAGAACTCCATCAAGATCATCGGCGACCACACCGACATGTACGCGCAGGCATACTTCGCTTACGACTCCAAGAAGTCCGGCGGCGTTACAATTTCTCACCTGCGTTTCGGTAAGACTCCGATCAAGTCCACATACTTCATCAACAAGGCAAACTTCGTTGCCTGTCATAACCCGTCCTATATCGACAAGTACGATATGGTAGAGGACGTTGTTCCGGGCGGCTCCTTCCTGCTGAACTGCCACTGGACAGTTGACGAGCTGGACGAGAAGCTCCCGGCTCCGGTTAAGGCTTACATCGCTAAGAACAACATCAACTTCTACATAATCAACGCTAACAAGGTGGCAAGAGAGATCGGTCTGGGCAACAAGACCAACACCGTGCTCCAGTCCGCGTTCTTCTCCATCGCTAACATCATTCCGCCCGAGGATGCTATCACCTACATGAAGAAGATGGCGTACAAGTCCTTTGCTAAGAAGGGCGACGATATCGTCAACATGAACTACGCCGCTATCGAGAAGGGTGCCGGCGAGGTTATCAAGGTAGACGTTCCCGCTTCCTGGGCTGACTGCGAGGGTAAGCTCCCCGAGCACAAGGCTGAGGGCGACAACAAGTTCCTGGTCGACTTCGTTAACAATGTACAGATCCCCGTTAACGCACAGCGCGGCGACAAGATCCCTGTTTCCACATTCGTTGATATTGCCGACGGTACGTTCCCGCAGGGCTCCGCTGCTTATGAGAAGCGCGGTATCGCAGTTGACGTTCCCGAGTGGATCCCCGAGAACTGTATCGAGTGTAACCAGTGTGCATTCGTCTGCCCGCACGCTGTTATCCGTCCGGTTATCATGAACGCTGAAGAGGCTGCTGCGGCTCCCGCTTCCGTTAAGACCAAGGACGCAATGCAGCTCCCCGGCATGAAGTACACAATGGTCGTTTCTACTCTGGACTGCACAGGCTGCGGCGTATGCGCAAACATCTGCCCGGCAGGCGCAAAGGACAAGAGCAAGAGCGCTCTCGTTATGAAGCCCATCGAGACACAGATGGATCAGCAGCCGGTATTCGACTACGCTGTTTCCAAGGTTTCCGACAAGCCCGAGGTTCACGAGAAGTTCAAGGAGAACACAGTCAAGGGTTCACAGTTCAAGCAGCCGCTGCTTGAATTCTCCGGCGCATGCGCAGGCTGCGGCGAGACTCCGTACGCTAAGATCGTTACTCAGCTGTTCGGCGACAGAATGTACATCGCAAACGCTACGGGCTGCTCCTCTATCTGGGCAGGTTCTGAGCCGTCCACTCCGTACACCACCAACAAGGAAGGCAAGGGTCCGGCTTGGGCTAACTCCCTGTTCGAGGATAACGCAGAGTTCGGTTACGGTATGTTCCTGGCTCAGGACACTCTGAGAAAGAGAGTTCAGAAGAAGCTGAAGGAAGCACGCGAGGTCGCTCATGATGACGCTAAGGCACTCATCGATGAGTATTTCGCTACCGAGAACGACGGCAAGGCAAACGCAGCTGCTACAAAGAAGCTGGTAAGCGCTCTTGAGCAGTGCCCTGCAAAGGACGGCATCGTTGGCGAGATCCTCGCAGCTAAGAACTACCTCTCCAAGAAGAGCCAGTGGATCTTCGGCGGCGACGGCTGGGCTTACGATATCGGTTACGGCGGACTTGACCACGTTATTGCTTCCGGCAAGAACGTAAATATCCTCGTATTCGATACCGAGGTTTACTCCAACACCGGCGGACAGGCTTCCAAGGCTACCAACGTGGGCGCAGTCGCTCAGTTCGCAGCCGGCGGTAAGGACGTCAAGAAGAAGGATCTGGCAGGCATCGCAATGAGCTACGGCTACGTTTACGTTGCACAGATCTCCATGGGCGCTGACAAGAACCAGTGCTTAAAGGCTATCGCTGAGGCTGAGGCTTATGACGGTCCGTCCCTCATCATCGCTTACGCACCGTGCATCAACCACGGTATCAAGGGCGGTCTGACCATCGCTCAGCAGGTAGAGAAGGAAGCTGTAGAGGCTGGTTACTGGCATCTGTTCCGCTTCAACCCGGCTCTGGCAGACGAGGGCAAGAACCCGTTCTCCCTCGACAGCAAGGCTCCGACCGGAGATTACAAGGCATTCATGATGAGAGAGGTTCGCTACAACTCCCTCATGCGTGCTAACCCCGAAAGAGCTACCGTTCTGTTCGACAAGGCAGTTAAGAACGCGGCCGCTAAGTATAAGCACCTCGTTGAACTCCAGAACATGTACGGCGACGAGTTCAAGCAGGACTAATCATTTAAATTAATGCGCATTTGCGTGTTTAAGCCCCAGCGGAGTCCGCTGGGGCTTTTCCTTGTATCTGCACTTTTCTCACCGTTAAAAATTTCTCCCCACCGGCGATGGTGGGGAGATTCTGTGTTATTTGTGGTGATTTTTGTCGTTGAGTTCTTCAATGTGGTATTCGATCTTGCCTTTGTTGCGTTCGGAAAGTGAGTGCCATTTCTTCAAGAGGGAGGCTTCATCGTCGGTGAGCGGCTGTCCGAGTTTGTTGTTGCTTCTTCCGGCGAGATAGTCAAGTGTGACATTATAGTATTCAGCAAGCCGAATTGCGCGGTCGAAAGGGAGTTCGCGTTCACCTTTTTCATATTTGCCATAGTATTGAGCAGTGGTTCCAAGGTAGCGTGCGACATCGCTCTGTGTCTTGTCAGCGTCCTCACGGAGGTCTTTCAGTCGTGTGTAAATTGCCATAGCCATCTCTCCTTTCAGATATATTTTATCATATATGGCTGAAAAGTCTTGACAAAGCAACTATAAAAGGTTATAATATACATGGGTAAGGTGTCACATTGGGTTAATAACATTTGAAAATCTTCAAAAGTTATTAACGCTTGAAAGGTTTCAAAAATCAATTAACATGGAGGATTCAAAAATGAATGACAAATGGACAACAGTTAGCAAGGTCGTGGTGAAGGTGAGCTTAGGGTTATGTGCGCTGGGCGTGGTGTTTATGTTTATCAACGGACTGGTCACAGGAAATGGCGGAGTGTGGATAACAGCACTTATTTCGATTATTCCGGTTCTTATTTCTCATATTGCATGGGCGATGTACATCGAGATGTCTGAAAACATTATACATATAGCTTCTAGAAACACCCGCGAAACAGACCGTACTCTTTCCGACATATCGCAGACGTTAGGCAAGATACTTGCGAATATGTCAAACGGGGGAGCTGTCAGACCGGATACTCCCTGGAAATGCTCATGCGGAAAGGTCAACGCTCCTGACGCTAATTTCTGCCAGAACTGCGGCGCTCCCAGAGCAAACGATATTCCTGATATCAGTATACCCGGTATCCGGTAAAAAAACAGGACTGCTTTTGCAGTCCCTGAAAAATAAATCCGCGCCCATGTTCAGGGCGCGGATTTGTTATCTTGTAAGCTCAATAGAGCGGGCGATGTATTCTATCTGCTCATCGGTGAATATGCCGCTTTCAAGGCTGATGTTGACGTACACGCAAAACTCGGTGCTGAATGCTAGTATTCCCGGCTGGTATGTCGTTTCACCGGGGCTTCCGCTTCCGTAGTCCGCCACTATCCCGATTTTCGTTACCGCATTTTCGCTTGTTTCGTCCTGCTTTACTGCGGTATAATCGTTGTCCCAGTTTGCCTGGGCGCTTAACATCAGCTGATTGTATACCATTCGGTAGAAATTCGGGTCGGAGCGTTCTACGCCGTCGTACAGTTCAAATGTGCTGTAGTCGGCGGTGCCGACTGTTTCGCCGTTCAGCTTTATATCCATCGGCGACCAGCCGCCCTGCGCGTTTTCCGATTTTTCTATCACGCACCCGGCGGGAAGCTGTATCGACATTCTGAACGGCTCGATGTCGTAAATAGCCGCGCTGTGTTCCGTCCGGTTCGCAAAGCTGTTCGGGAAGCTCACGCGGAATATCGAATAGACCGCCCCGGTCAGCAGAGCCGCGCCGGCGATAACAGCGGCGCAGAGCGCGGTCACGCGGGTGAGCTTCCGGCGGCGGTGGGAGGCTTTCCTCTGGCTGATGTAATCATCGCATTCAGCAATGAACTGCTCGGATATTCCACCGATGGCTTCTAATAATTTGTCGCTCATAGCACGCCCTCCTTTTCAAGCGTTTTTTGCAGGGATATCCGCTCCCGGCGGAGAATTGCGGCGGTTTTGCTTATGGTAATATCCAGGTCGGAAGCTACCTCGGCTACTGGTTTCAGATAAAAATACCGCAGGATAAACACTGCGCGCTTTTCCCGGGGGAGGGAATCTAGCCACTTTTCAATCATCTCCGCAAGCTGTGCGGCTTCGAACTGCTTTTCAACGCTGACGTCCGAGGGAATGCATTCGTCCAGCTCGGACAGCGCGCAGGAGTACTCACCGAAGCCGCGCTTCTGCGCCGTTTTCCTGCGGAGACGGTCGACGGCGAGGTTGCGGGTTATCCTGCTGAGAAACGCGGAAAGCGAGAACGGATTTGCGGGCGGGATAGAGTTCCATGCGCCTAGCCATGTGTCGTTGACGCATTCCTCGGAATCTGGGCGGCTGTTAAGTATCCGCTGAGCGATACTCATGCACAGGCCGCCGTATTTTTCGGAGGAGCGGGTCAGCGCCTGTTCATCGCGGGCAAAATAAAGTTCGATTATCTGGGTATCTTCCATATTATCACCTCTCCCTTTAAGTCGCAAAAAATGGCAGAAAAATTGCGCCCTCCGTGAAAAAGGGCGCAAAATTTTATGCGTTGTGGATATCCTTAATCGCCTGAGTTACCAGCTTCTTGAAAAGCGGGGCAACTCTGTCGGCGGTCTCCTGTACCTCCGCATGTGTGAGCGGATTCACCGATATCCCCGCCGCGAGGTTGCTTATGCAGGAGATTCCGCATATCTCCATTCCCGCGTGGCGCGCCGCTATCGCTTCAATGGCGGTGGACATTCCCACCGCGTCGGCGCCAAGGCGCTCGTATGCGCGTATCTCTGCGGGGGTCTCGTACTGCGGGCCGGTGGTCTGGATATACACGCCCTTGCGGAGCGGTACTCCGGCGGTCACGGCGGAATTCTCTATAATCTTCCGCAGGCGGCGGCTGTATACCTCCGACATATCCGGGAAGCGCACGCCCAGCTCGTCGATATTCTCCCCGATGAGCGGCGAGGGGACTGACATTGATATCTGGTCGGTTATCAGCATGAAATCGCCTGCGTTGAAGCTGCGGTTTATTCCGCCCGCCGCGTTCGTCAGGAAAAGCACCTTTGCGCCCATCAGCTTCATCAGCCTGATGGGGAGCACTACGTCCTGCGGCTTGTAGCCCTCATAGAAATGCACTCTGCCCTGCATTGCAACGATAGGAACGCCGCCCGCATAGCCGAACACGAAGCGTCCCTTGTGGCCCGGAACGGTCGACACCGGGAAGCCCTCGATATCGTGGTAATCCAGCGTTTCAACAACTTCCATCGTGTCTGCGTAGTCGCCGAGGCCGCTGCCCAGTATCAGCGCGATCTCCGGCTTGAAGGTTATCTTCTGCTGTACGCATTCGAAGCACTTCATCAGCTTTTCGTAATTTACGTTCATTCTGCACCTCCGTCGTTTGGCTCAGCATTATCCTGGCTGTTCAGTTTTTTCATGACCTCTATCTCAACGTCCTGGAGCTCTTTCATGGACACCGCCGCCGTGGAGCGCGGGTCATTTCCCGCTTCCGACCACAGGGGAGGGTACACGCTCACGCCCTTGTCCGCGGGAAGCTCGTCGTAGAGCACGCCGGGGCATTCCTTGATGTAGGGGCGGTAGAACTGTTCCATTTCCTTTCTGCTGCAGGCAAATTCAAGAAGCTCGTCAAAATTATCGCCGAACTCCTCGACCATCAGCTCGTCCGGTGCGAGGTAAAGCAGCGTTCCCTGCTTGTCCAGACCGTAGATACCTCCGAAAACGTCTTCGGCGACTATCGTCATGCCCATCTCGGAAAGACGCTCGTTGCGCTCGAAGAAATCCATCATGCCGCTGCCGAGAAAACGCAGTATTCCGTTTACGGAAACTCCGCCGGTTCCTGCGAGTATCGCCGCAAGCGGAGTGAACTCGCCGCCCTGGGCGCGGAGTTTCTTAGCCTTCTCCTCGTCCGGGGGGAGCACCTCTATGTCGCAATCCGAGGAATCGAACATTTTCTGGAGCTGTTCAAACTGTTCTTCGAAGGTCATATCAGACCTCCCAGCTTCCGAGGTACTTTTCCTGCTCGGGCGTGAGCCTGTCTATCTCAAGTCCCCAGTAGCTTATCTTGCGGAGCGCTACCTCGCGGTCTATCTCCTTGGGTACGTTTACCGTCATGTGGCCGCTGGACTTGACTGCGGCGCTGTTCTGCGCGATGTACTTCGCGGAGAGCGCCTGGATAGCGAAGCTCATGTCCATTATCTCGGCGGGGTGTCCGTCGCCGGCGGCGAGATTTACAAGTCTGCCCTCGGCGATAACGAATACGGTGTTGCCGTTAGCCAGCTTGTAGCCCATGATGTTGTTGCGCGCAAGGTAGGATTCCGTAGCCATCTCGCGGAGCTTCGCCATGTTTACTTCCACGTCGAAGTGACCTGCGTTGCAGCAGATAGCCCCGTCCTTCATGTTGAGGAACGCTTCCTCGCCGATAACGTCGGCGCAGCCGGTCACGGTCACGAAGAAATCGCCGGCCTTCGCCGCCTCGCGCATGGGCATTACCTTGAAGCCGTCCATTACGGCTTCCATAGCCTTTATCGGGTCTATCTCGGTGACGATAACGTCAGCGCCGAGACCCTTCGCGCGCATTGCAACGCCCTTTCCGCACCAGCCGTAGCCTGCGACCACAACGTTCTTTCCGGCTACGATAAGGTTGGTCGTGCGGTTGATGCCGTCCCATACGGACTGTCCGGTGCCGTAGCGGTTATCGAACAGGTGCTTGCAGTCGGCGTCGTTTACCAACACCATCGGGAATTTCAGCGCGTGATCCTTATCCATGGCCTTCAGGCGGATAATTCCGGTGGTGGTCTCCTCGCAGCCGCCCAGCACCTCCGGGATAAGCTCGGGGTACTCGTTGTGAATGAGGTTTACCAGGTCGCCGCCGTCGTCGATTATTACGTTGGGGCGAGCCTTGATGACCTGCGAAATGTGGCGGTGGTACTCCTCGTTTGAAGCGTCGTACCATGCGAATACGTTCAGTCCGTCGTGAACCAGCGCCGCAGCAACGTCGTCCTGAGTGGACAGCGGGTTGCTTCCGGTGACGTACATTTCGGCTCCGCCGGCTGCAAGCACCTTGCAGAGGTACGCGGTCTTAGCCTCAAGATGTACCGAGAGCGCTACGCGCAGCCCTGCAAAGGGCTTTTCCTGCTCGAATTCCTTTTCGATTCCGTTAAGCAGCGGCATGTTGCGCTTTACCCACGCTATCTTGCGTGCGCCGCTTTCCCAGAGGTCGGGGTTTCTTATTTCGTGTGCCATGTTTTTCTCCTTTGTTTTCGTAAAATCTTTACTAACAGACTACAGCCGGAGGAATTTCCGGTCTGTTAAAGTACTTCTGTGAATATCCCGCAGGCTATCCGCTTTCCGGAGCCGCCGGAGGGCTGTGTGCTGAAATCGTCAGACATGTCGTGCAGGATTATCGGCTTTCCGGAATAATCGGATATCAGCGCCTTGCCGATGTAGACTTCCATCGCCGCGTATCCGTCGGAATCCGAGAATATCGGCGGAAGGTTTCCGGCGTGATATGGGTGTCTGCCGCACCAGGTGCCTTCAGGGCAGAGGCTCAGGTGCGGCCCGGCTTCGGCGAAGGCTCCGGAAGCTCCGCCGCTGTCCGGGGAGCCGCATATTATTCCATCGTGGATATGGAATCCGAACACCCTGTCCGGAGGAAGTCCCAAAATCTCTGCTTGCAGGTACAGCGCTCCGTCCAGCCAGTAGGCGAATATGCTGCCCTCGGCTGTCGGGTGGTCGGCGCTGCCGCGGAGCTCTCCGCGAAGCGCCGGGGCTTCCGCGGACATGTAAGCGAAGCGGTTTACGCTGCTGCGGGTTTCGGAACGTTCGGAGCGTTCAGTCTGCTCTGCTCCGGCGGTTTCGTATAGGTTCTGTTCAGCTTGTTCATTTTGCATATGCTGTACCTTCCTTTCAGGTAAGTATATGCGCGCGAGCCGTGATTTACGCCTGGGCGGCGAGGGAATTCAGCAGGCGGACAAGCTCCTCCTCAAGGCAGGAATAGAACAGCGTGAAGAGTATATCGGCGCTTCCCAGCAGGAACACATTCTTGTTCGTGATGGCGGCAAGCGTGGGCACGTAGGTGTAGATATACCCCTTGTACCACTCCGCGTCGTAGGCGGGGACAGGCTTTCCGGATTTCACCATGCGGCGTATCTCCTCGAAGTCGTCGGCGATAACGTTGTCGTAGTTTCCGGCGCCCTTGGATATCACCATATCGTAGATGGTCTTTATCTGCTTGTCGTTGAGGTATCCGCCGGAGGTCTTGACGTTCTTCAGCACCGGCAGCCTTACCGCAAAGGAATACACCATAAGGGAGAGCACGCGCTCGTACTCCGGGGTGTTCATTTCGGCGCAGCGCTCCTTGTCGAGCTTTATCCCGGTGTTGTAAAGGCAGGTGGTGTCGGAGATGTTGTTCAGCGCTATCTTGAAGATATCCTTGATGTTGATGTTGTAGAAGTCCTTGTCGGCTATCATGTAGATGTACTTGACCGCATTGAACAGCGACACTCCTGCTTTGACGACTGTTTCGGATATCATGGTGCAGGCTGTTCTTTCACTGATGAATTCCATTTTTGCCCTCCTGTTTATTCTTCGCCGCCGAGGTTGAGTTCGCTCCGGCTGCTGTTTTTGCCTAAAAGATTTCCGCCGTCGGGGAGTATCACGGTGAATTCCGTGCCTTTCCCGAGGTCGCTCTGTACGCCTATCCTGCCGCCGCACACCTCGACTATCTTCTTTGCCAGCGGAAGCCCCAGCCCGTTGCCCTTTGTGGCGTGGGAGCTGTCCGCCTGGTAGAATTTCTCGAATATGTGAGGGAGCGCGTTCTGCGGTATTCCCGTTCCCGTATCCCGGACGCGTATCGTGATGACTCCGGCGCTGCGGTGGCAGCTCACGAATATGCTGCCGCCCTCCGGGGTGAACTTCACCGCGTTGTCGAACAGGTTGTTCCAGACATGCTCCAGCATCTGCTCGTTCCAGAAGAATTTCACTTCGTCAAGCTCCATCGAGAGGTCGATGTTTTTTTCAGACCAGTGTGGCTCCAGGCGCAGCATGCAGGTGCGGAGCTGCTCGTCAAGCGAAAACTCCTCCTTGGAGATGATGTCCGTGGTCTCAAGCCGGGTCAGGAGCAGCGTGTTGGTGGAAAGCTCCGAAAGGTACTCGGTCTCCTCCAGGATTATCTTTGAGAATTCCTTCTGCTGCTCCGGGGTGAGGTTTCCATTATAGAGCTGCTGCGCAAATCCGCGTATCGATACCAGTGGGGTCTTGAATTCGTGCGAGAAGCTCGCGATGAAATCCTGATTGAACATCGCGTTGTTGTTTAGCTCCCGGGTCATTTCGTTGAACACCTTGATGAGGTCGGAAAGCTCCCGGACGGTGTGCTTTTCAGCCCAGCCCATGTCCACCTGAACGGAGTAGTCGCCCTGGGACACCTGCTTTGTCGCCTTGATAAGCTCCACCAGCGGTTTCAAGAACAGCCCGCTCACTATGAACGACATCAGCGTACCGATAATGATACTGCTGACGACGGAGGCTATGATGTTTTCCGTGTCGCTGCTTCCGTTGGAGACTATCATGTCTATCGAAATGCGGGCGGAAAACGAGAGCACGTCCGCGCTGACGGTTATAATGAGTATCAGCAGGCTGAGCTTCGCGCCCAGGCGGGTGAATATAGAGCTTTTCCGCTTTTTGTCTTTCATGACGCCCCCTGCGGCTTGTCCGCGGTCTTTACCGCCTTATATCCAAGCCCCCGGACGGTCACTATCTGGATATCCTTGTTGTCCTTGAGGCGGTCGCGCAGGCGGTTGATGTGGACGTCCACCGTGCGTGCCTCGGATTCGCTGTCCATGTCCCAGAACTCCTCCATAAGGTTCGCGCGGGTGAAGGTCTTGTTCGGGAATGACAGCAGCTTGAACAGTATCTGGAACTCCTTCTTCGGCATCTGGACTTCCGTGCCGTTCTGTATCAGCGTGAAGGAATCGTATATCAGCGTTGTGGAGCCTACGGTTATCTTCTGCTCCTCGGATATCCTCGCGCGTCGCAGCAGCGCCCGGATACGCAGTATCATCTCCACGTCGTCCACCGGCTTTACCATGAAGTCGTCTGTGCCCATCGTGAACGCCTTGCGGACGTCCTCGGCGCTGTCCCGGGCGGTTATTATCAGCACCGGAATGCTGCTTCCGCTGTCGCGCATCGTTTTCAGGAACGTGTAGCCGTCCATCGTGGGCATCATCAGGTCGAGTATCACGAGGTCGATGTGGGTGGTCTCCATCAGCTTCAGCGCCTGCGCGCCGTCTCCGGCGGTGTAGGGCTGGTAGCCGTTCTTTTCAAGTGTGTATTCGTACAGGCGGCGTATATGCGCCTGGTCGTCGACGACCAGAATATTGAACATAATTACCTCCGTAAAACAGCTTCGGCTATCGCCAGGTCCTCCGGGCGGGTCACTTTCATGTTGCAGGCGGTCACAGGAGTTATGTGCACCGGTTCGCCGCACAGCTCAAGCAGGGCGCTGTCGTCGGTGAGCTCCTCGGCGCGGCTCCCCAGCTTTTCCATGCAGGAGGCGTAAAGCTCCCTGCGGAACGCCTGCGGGGTCTGGGCGGCGTAGAGCGTGCTGCGGTCCGGCGTGGACGTTATCGCTCCGCCGCTGACCTGCTTTATAGTGTCAGTCACCGGAGCGGCGGCTATCGCTGAGCCGTACTGTACGGCGTCAGTCAGCACGCGGTCGATATCCGCAGTGGATATCAGCGGGCGCGCTCCGTCGTGTATCGCGATGTACGCGTATCCGGCGGATACGTACTTGAGCGCGTTTTTTACCGAAAGGAAACGCGTCGCTCCGCCGTGTACTGCGGCTTTCAGCTTTGTTATGCCGTACTGGCTGCACAGCGCGGCGTAGCGCTCCTCCTCGCCGGCGGGTACGGCAAGGATTATTTCCCCGGCCTGCGCCGAATTTTCGAACGCCAGGGCGCTCCGGATAACTACGGGGATACCGTCCAGGAGCGCGAGCTGCTTGTTTATCCCGTTCATGCGGGAGGCGCTCCCTCCGGCGAGTATCACAGCGGAAAACATCGCCATGTCAGTTCACCGCGAGGAAGTTTCCGTGGAAACGGAAGTAGCTGTACTCGGTCTGGAAGTTGTTCAGCAGGCGGAGCACAACCGGCTGACCGACGTTTCCGGAGAACTCGAGGTAGAACATGAACTCGTCCTCCTCGGTGCGGAATTCCAGCGGGAGCGGCTTGCTCTGTATCTTGGTGAGGTCAAGTTCGTTGACCGCGAATTTTGTCAGCATTCTGTAAAGGGAGCCCGAAATATGCGGCAGGGAAACAGACACTGCGATAGTGTCCGCGCCGTCGTAGACCTCGGTCTCCTTTGAGATGCAGAAGAATCTTGTCGCGTTGTTGGGGTCGGCGGCTATCGCGGGGTTCACGATGTCCAGACCGTGCATTTCGGCGCACTCCCGGGAGCAGATACAGCCAAGCTCGCTGCTGCGGTTCTCCGCGACCATCTGCGCCGCCATCGCGTTGTTTGCGTAGGGGATAATGGTAAGCTCCGGGCGGGAGGAGGCGTACTCGCTGCACTGGCGTATAGCCTGCTCGTGGCCGAACAGTATGCGGATATCCTGCTCCTTCACGCCGTGCTTTGCCGCGAGGACATGGGTGCAGGGTACGGTAACGGTGCGGTTCACGAAAACGTGGTGCTTTTCCAGCAGCTCCATGTTAACGCTGACCTCCCCGGCGGTGCTGTTTTCCACCGGGATAACGCCGTAATCGGCGCTTCCGTTTTCAACTGCCTCGAACACCTCCGCAAAGCTTGCGCGGAAGTTCATGCGGCCGTCCGGGAACAGCTTCTGCGCCGCCGCGTGGCCGTATGCGCCTTCGATCCCCTGCACTGCGACGTCGGGGGTATGCTTTATCTGCGTGCCGTGGGGAATGCTCACAGCGGGGGTTATCGCGTTGTTCTGGCCGCACTTCGATATATCCATGATGTTGGTGAACAGGAACTCTGCGGAGCTTTTCAGCTCCTCCGGGGAGCGGTCCCTCACAGAACGGATTATCGCCTTTTCGCGCTCGCTCTGGAACACCACCATGTTGTGCGCCGCCTTGTACTCAGCGACCTTGCGGGTCAGCCCCATTCTCTGCTTGAACAGCTCAAGGAGCTGGTCGTCTATCGCGTCTATATTCTTTCTGATCTCGCCTAAATCAAGCTCCATGCTTAGTTTTCCTCAACTTCCTGTGTTTCGTCGCCGATTACCGGGATACCTTCGCTGGTGAACCACGGCTCTGCTGTGCCGTCCATGGTCGCTTCCACTGTGGGCGGGTAGTTCTCGGCGCAGTATACTGTTACTTCCTGACCGTTTTCAACGTCCACGAGGTCGCCTATCTCAACGCTGCACTTGAACACGTATCCGTCCTTGGCTTCGTTGGAGCGCTCCGTCGTTACTGAATACTTGATGTTGAGCTTGCTCAGCTCAGCTATATACTTGTCGGGGGTCTGACCGGTGTAGTCCGGCAGGGCTACCCTGCTGGGCCCCTTGCTGACCTTTACTACCACAGTTATCCCGGCGGTGACTTCCTTGCCGGCTTCAATGCTCTGGTCGTACATCAGTCCGTTTGCGTATGTGTCGGAATACTCGTACTTCGGCACGAACGTGAAGGTGCTTCCGTAGCGCTCGGTCTCGTAATCGTAGCTTCTTCCGGAGAAGTCCGGCATTTTTATCGTATCCGACGTGATGATCTGATCCGGCTCCGGCTGGGAGGACGTGGTTTCCGCCTGGCTGGTTTCCGGTTCACGGGTCTCTGCGGTGGCTTCCACGGTGGAAGTGCTTTCCGGCGGGGTGCTGTTTCCGCCGGTGAGAGTTCCGTTTAGGGTCAGCACGAACACCACGATGAACGCTGCAAAAACGATTCCTGCGATGACCATTACCGCGATGGTCTTGTTGCGCTCGCGGCGCTGCTTCTGCTCCCTGCGGGTGAGCTTCGCCTTCTCGGCGGGAGCCGGCTCGGCTGCCTTCGGCTGGGTGAACAGGCGGTCGACAAACTCGGTTATGGTGCGGACGCGGTCCTCAGGCGAGATGTTAAGGCCTGCCATTATCACGGAGGAAATGTTTGCCGGAATGTTCCGGTTTATCATCATCGGCTCCATAAGGCTGGTGCCGTTTCTGGCTATTGCCTCGGTGGGAATGCAGCCGGTCAGGCAGCGGTAAAGCACCGCGGATATGCCGTAGACGTCTGTCCAGGTGCCGTTTATCTCGTTGGTGTACTGCTCTGGGGCTGCGAATCCCGCGAACATCTCGCAGGGGATCTCGGTTCCGGTGGTGCGCGCCGCGCATATCGCGAATCCGGTGAGCTTCAGCTCCAGCTTATCGGTGACGAAAATCGTGGAGGGGGATATCCCGCGGTGGATTATCCCGGCGGAATGGATAAGGCTCAGCGTTGTGAAGAACGGTGAGAAAAGCTCCTTCGCCTGCTCCCAGGTTATCACACCGGAGGAGTTCGCAAGGTATGTCTTGAGGGAAATTCCGTTGATGTACTCGAATACCACGTAGGCAGTGTTGTTCTCGCAGAACACGTCGAGGACGGTCTGAACGTGGGACATTCCGCGCAGCTTCATCAGCGTGCGGTTGAGGTCGATGAATTCCGACAGGTAGGTCTTGTAGAGCGCCGCCGCGGACGGATCGACCGTTATGTCGGTCTCGCCCTTCCTGCGGGAGCAGAGGGTGTCCGGCATGAATTCCTTTATTGTGACCTTCGCGCCCGCCGCCGTGTCGTAGCCGATATATACCGCGCCCTCTCCGTTGTAGCTTATCACCTTACCGACGATGTAGCGGTCGGCAAGGAAGGTCTTGGGCGCCAGGTATGTGGGGATATTCGGCGTGTTGTCGCTGTATCCGCACAGCTTGCAGGGACCGTCATAGGTTTTGTCGTTCATGCAGCCCATGCAAAGTGAAGTTTCCTTGATCATTAGCTGTTCTCCTGTATCTGAATTTTATCTTTCGGATATTATTATCGTGTGATACACAAACTACCACTATAATAATATACTCCAAACGGCGGTGATTGTCAACAGTTTTGCGCGTTTTGTAACTGCAGGGAAACAAATTGTAGCCAAATTGTAATAATTTGATGGCAAATCGACGGACGGCGGCGGTTATTATGACGGAAATATGTGCAGAATTTTCGTACCGCCGTTGCATTTTCCGGCGAGTTGTGATATACTAGATACAAAAGATACATTATATCCGAGAAAGGAATAGTTATGTTCAGAAGCAAAAGACAGCAGGAGATACTGGAATCAACAGAATCGAAGCTCGCGAAGATGTTCGAGGAGATGAACACTGAAAAGCGCCTGGACAACGGCAGGACCGTATGCGAGACGGAATGCACCATGGCGCGTATCCGCTCGTTTTCCGACTTTATGTACCTGATGAAGGTGCGCCCGCTTCAGACTGCGTGCTACTATGCGGCGGCGGTGCTTTTCTTGCTTATGCTGGCGGCGTTCTGGTGCACGGAGTGGCTTCTGGGCGCGGTATTCGCGGTGCTTTTCCTTGTCTGCGCAACGCTTCCGCACAACATGCGGATACAGTATTTCAACAAGCGCGCCGACAAGCTGGAGAACAGCTTCGGCAAGGTCGTCAGCGTGGATCTTTCCGAGGAGGATAATCTCACGCTGACTATCAGCGCGCCCGATCAGGCGGAGTCCGACGGCGCCGCCGTCCCGGAACGTGCGGAGGCTTCCGCGAGGGTTTCCGAGGCGCTACGCGACAAGAACGCCCGCGTTATCGAGATACCATATAAAAATATCTACAGGGCTTACGAGTGCAGCCACAGCTTCTATCTCTTCCCGGTGATGGAAAACAAGGACGAGCAGCTCGACGCCATTATCTGCGATAAGACGCAGTTCATCTGCGGAACCCCCATGCAGGCCAGGGACAGGCTCGCAAGAGGCTGCGGCAAGCGGTTCAAGATAAAGGTCAAAAAAGCCTGAGGCGTTTTTACACAATGTGGTATGAAATGGCATAGCAGTGTTTTGTTATGTTTGCCAAAAATCACAAAAAAATTTGTTCAATTATTAGAAAATCAACATTATGCCTTGATTTATTAGGAATGTTTATTGTATAATGTAAACAAGAGTATTCTGACAAATAGCGTGCTTTCATGGTTCGTTTGATGGTATCTAAGGGTCCGGGCGCTGTTCTGCGTGCGGGCGTGGTTGCTCTGTTTACTATTTTTATTGTAAGAGGATTGATGAGGTTGTTATTTGGAACTAAAATAGTTAAGACAGAAATTCTTGCCCAGAACGGTACCCTGCTTGCTTCGGCAGAGCGCAATTTCGTTTTCCCGAAAAACCTGGAATCCAGTGAGGAAAGTATCCTTATCATCAAGGGAAAGGATCTCCCGGAGCTTGAGCGCGGCACGAGAGTGGACGTTATCGCTTACTCCAAGGCGGGCGATCGAATAAAATACGCCGGGGATATCTCAATGTCGCACAACAGGCAGATGAATATTTCCCTGCTCAAATCCAACAGCACCAAGGTGCTCGAGGAGCGCAGGCGATACTTCAAGATAAAGGTCGAGCTGCCCGGCAGGGCGCTTTTCGTGGTTCGCGACGAGAACACCATTCGCTTTGAAGAACCGGTTGCTGTAGAAATCCACGACATCAATGTCGGCGGTATCTTCCTGACCAGCGCGTACGAGTTCCACAAGGACGACAGCGCATGCGTCGATATCGAGCTGGTGGACGGTTATCACCTCAACACGATGGCTACCATACTCAGAGTGCAGACCGACAGCGACGGCGGGATCATCGGCTACGGCTGCGCGTTCGAGGCGCTCACCGCCGCACAGGAGGACGCTATCGGCAGATACATAAACTATGTGCAGCTCCTTATGCGCGCAAAGCAGGGCGAGCAGGACTAACGCATTTTCACACAGCGCGGCGATACCGCGTCAGGTGACAGATAAAATATTTTCAGGGGGATAAGATAATGGGCAATTTGAAGCTGAAGATCGTGCTTACCGCTGTTATGCTGGTATTCGCGATAGTTCCGGCGGTGATCGTCGGAGCAATAGGCACATTTTCCGTTATGGGATACGAAAGGTCTGCCAAGGATAACACCCTCCAGCAGGTGGGTGAGTCCAAATCTGCCGGAATAAAGCAGGCGTTCAAAAGCTATTCCTCCATCGTGGGGGCTATCGCAAAGAGCGAGGCGGCTGTTGACGTGGCACACGGAATGGGCAGCGCTGACGCGGAGCTTGAAGCCGCAGTCGCTGCGGATCCGGATATCCTCGATATGATGATCCTCGACGACAGCGGTACCGTCATCGAAGCTGTCAACGGAAGCGAGGGCGGAGTTTTTGAGAACCTCCCGATGAACGATCAGGGCGTTATCAATATGCCTTCCGTTTCTGAAATGCTCAACTGGACCAGCTACGGCGACGCCATCTTCGTTGCTGACCCTATCCCTTCCGACAATGCTTCCGGCGAGGCAGGGTACGTTGTTGCCATCGTTTCCGCTGGTCCTGACAGCGCTGTTATGAAGGCGCTTTCCGGTCAGTTCGTTAACCTGAGCGGCGCAAGCTTCATGATCGTTGACAAGAACGGCGTTGCAGTCAACTACAAGCAGAGCGGCTCCATCAACAAGGAATTCGCAGGTTCCGCGCTCCAGAGCGATATTGCCCAGTTCTTCGATACCTCCAACTCTGGTTACAGCGACCTCAAGAACAGCAAGGACATCAAGTCCATCAAGGGTTCCGCGAGCGGCTCTACATACTTCGTAGGCCTTGCAGGCACCGACGTTATGAACTGGCGCTGGGTGGCCTCCGCTGACAATGCGGCGTTCAGCAAGTTCTCCACTACTACGAACCTCCTCGGCTGGGTCGTTGTTGCGGCTTCCGCTGTTGTATTCTCCATTGCTTCCCTTCTCGTTATCGGCAGGTTCCTCGGCAACATGAACGGCATGCTCAAGACCATGACCGAGATCTCCGAGGCAGAGGGCTCTACCGATATCCGCTTCAAGGTTACAAACAGAAGAAGCGAGCTTGGCGAGATCCAGACCTCCTTCAACGAACTGCTCGACGAGGTGTTCCTCAGCGAGGAGCGTCACCGCACTATCGCAGAGCTGTCTGACAACATGCTGTTCGAGTGGGATTTCCACAAGGAGAGAATGTACGCTTCCAAGAACATGCTCGCGAAGTTTGACATCGACACCGACAGCGCTACGCTTTCTAACGGAAAGTTCATCGACTCCCTTATGAGCCAGGACGACGCTGAAAAGTACAAGCGCGATATGAACGGCCTGCTCAAGAACAAGAGCGGCTACAGCGCTGAATATCAGCTCAAGACAAAGAGCGGCGCGGTGATCTGGGTATCCCTCCGCGCGGTTTGCATCACAGACCGCCTCGGCGAACCGCTGAGAGTTATCGGCGTCATGACCGATATCGACAACGAGAAGAAGCTCGAGCTTCAGCTCTCCGAGCGTGCAAGCTACGACTTCCTGTCACAGCTTTATAACAGAAACACATTTATCAGAAACCTCACGTCTGAGATCGAGCGCCGCGGCACAAAGCGCGTTGCTGTTTCCTTCATTGACGTCGACGACTTCAAGTTCATCAACGACCGCTACGGTCACACCATCGGCGACGAGGTCATCAGATTCGTGGCTGACACGATCCGCACCAAGGTCGACGACAGGGGCGGTTTCGCAGGCAGATTCGGCGGCGATGAGTTCGTGCTCTGCTTCACAAATCAAGATGATATCGCAAATATCGAGAATATCTCCATGGATATCATCAACGAGCTGTACGAAGGCTACACCACCGCTGACGGCGCAATGCACATCGACGTTAAGGCAAGTATCGGCGTGGCGTTCTGCCCTGAGCACACTGAAGATGTGAACGAGCTGCTCTCCTTTGCGGATACCGCGATGTACTTCGTAAAGAAGAACGGTAAGACCAACTACCACATCTACATTCCCGAGGACAGCGCAACGGACGAGTACATAGATCCGGAGGGCTTCTGATCCTTTGATTAATAATCAGCGAGGGCGGACAGTTACTGTGCGCCCTTGTGATGTCTGAATAGTGCCGGGTTCCGGCATAATGCTACAGTTTCCGGGGGAGTTTTATGGCAAAGATAATTGCACTCACAAATCAGAAGGGCGGCGTCGGAAAGACTACCACCTGCTGTGCGATATGCGGAGGACTTGCACAGATGGGGAAGAAGGTCCTCGCGATAGACCTTGACCCGCAGGGAAACCTCAGCTTTTCGCTCGGAATAGACGACGAGGACGCATACACCATCTATGATGTTTTCAAGGGGAACTGCGATATTTCCGACGCTGTCCAGAAAGGCGGAATCTGCGACGTTATCGCTTCGAATATCCTGCTTTCCGGCGTGGAGCTTGAACTTACCGGCGTTGGGCGCGAGTATATCCTCCGGGAACAGATGGAGACTATCCGCGACGAGTACGACTACATAATACTGGATACGCCGCCGGCGCTGTCGGTGCTCACCATAAACGCGTACACCGCTTCCGATGAGCTTGTTATTCCCATGCTGTGCGAGATACTCAGTTTACAGGGAATTGCTCAGCTAAAGCAGACCATTTTCGCAGTACAGCGTTATTACAACAAGGAACTCAAGGTGGCGGGCATTCTGCTGAATAAGTACAATCCGCGGCTTACGCTGACGAAAGATGTCGAGGATCTGGCGAACGTTATCGCCATGCAGCTCGATACAAAGATATTCAAGAGCCGGATAAGCGCGAGCGTCAGCATTGCGGAGGCTCCCGCGCATGGCGAGAGCGTCATAACATACTCGCCGAAGTCAAAGGCGGCGCAGGAATACTTCGCATTCATCTGCGAGCTTACCGGGGAAAAAGCCGGGGATAAGTCATGACCGACAGAATAACCGAGCATTATCAGGAGAATCCCGAGGGCGCAAGGCTCGTCAGTGACGAGGATATCCGGGGCGGTCAGAACAGGCAGGCTCCCGGGAAGAAGTCTGCGGGCTCTGCGGCGGGAAAACCGGATAAATCCGCTAATCCCTCTAAGACAGATAAGTCCACTAAATCCACTAAGACAGCTAAGTCTGCTAAGTCTGCTAAGCCTGTTAAGTCTGGTAAAGCTGACGGCGCCGAGAAGGCGGGGGCTTCCAAACAGGCAAAGCCGGGGAAGTCCGCAGGGTCGGATAAATCGGGCAAGCCCGCGAAAAAAGCCGAAAATCCAGCGGAATACGATGAGAGCGGGGAGCAGTCCCAGAGCGTGAAAACCCCGAGCGTTATGCGGCTGGTGGAGGAACGCGCGTTCTCGGAAAACCAGGTTGTCGCCGCAGGGAAGAGCCTTATTCCAAGGCAGCTTCGCGGAATCGAGCCGCTTTCTAAGGTCATGCGCAGGGAAGCCGAGCTTCAGCGCAGCGAACAGCCCGACGATGAGGTGAGCCGTTCTCCGTTGGTAATGCGGGAGCTTACTGAGATGGTAATTGCCGAGAATGTTCCCGGGATAATCAGGAGGTTCAACGCCTGCGACTGCGAGAAGTGCATGTCAGAACTGGCAAGGCTCACCGCTGAGGAGATCCCGGCGCGGTACATGAAAATGCCGGAGCTGGCAGACCTCAACTGGAGCGGTTTCAGCAGCGATGAGAGAATGCTCATTGATTCGCTGAAAAAGAACGCCGTAACGGTCATGATAAGGCTCATGATCGCGAATAAAAAGAGAAATTTCCATTGATCACAAAGCCGGTGGGATATCCCGCCGGCTTTTTTGCGCGATATGTGTAATATGCTACCGGAGTTGAAAATCGACAACAAATCTTAAAAAATTGTTGAATTATCCGGAGGTTTATGCTATAATAAATTATAAGTAACTGTATAGTAACAGGGGGTGTCTCGGTTGGATTGCTGTTTATGGCTCAACAGGAAAAAAATCAGCAGTGCGGCTGAGATCATCGATAATTTCGACCTGGCTGCCGTTCGTGGATATTTCCTCGGGGGAAGACTTTCGGAGTGGCTCCGGGAGCACGGCGGCACGGTCTACGCCGATCGGCTCGACAAGCTCAGGACGCTCGATCCGCAGGATCCTCAGCTTAACGACAGGCTCGCGGAGGTGTTCGGAGTAAGCGCCGGAGCTGTAACGGAGGTCTTTTGCGGGAACGCTCCGGATAACGGCGGGTCACGGTGCGGCTCTTTCGGGAGTTTCTCGGGCGGCTTCCGGGGTGGCTCCGGAAGCTTCAATTTCGGAAGCTACGGCGTTTTTCAAGGTTCCGGCTTGGGAATCGGTTCCGGCGGACTTACCGCGCTTGGGAGCTACAGATTCAGCCTCTGGGAATGGGAGTGGGAATGGCGCTTCGCTGGGCGTGGGTCGTTCCGGGGCTCGTTTGGTTCGTTTGGTTCGTTAGGTTCGTTTGGTTCGTTAGGTTCGTTTGGCTCGTATCGGTTCGGTTCTGGGAGCTATCTTCTCGGCTCTTTCGGGAGCTTTCCGTGGGGGAGCTTTTCCGGCTCGTTCGGCGCGGGAAGCTTTGGAGGGTTCGGCTCCGGCGGATTCATCACCGCTGACGAGTACGACCGTATAATGTACGAGTGCCTGAGAAAATGCCCGCTGAACTGCTATGGATACGGTATACACATAGTCTGACATGAGGTAAGAGTTTGAACGCGTTTCATATTATTTCTACGGCTCCGTTTTTCGCGAAAAATAACGAGGCTTTTGCTTTAGAGGATTTCGACCTGTTCACTGCGGTCATCTCCGCGCTGGAATGGCGGAGGGACGGAAGCAGGATCTTTCTGTACTGCGACGCTCCCGCTGCGGATTATATCCGCAATGCCGGGCTTGAAAAGGTCTGGGACGGGGTGCGTGACACGCTCCCAGACGACCTTGACGGTATCGACCCGGAGATGTTCTGGGCTGCTGGAAAGCTCCTTGCACTGCGGCAGATGGACGCACCCTGCGCGATGATAGACACCGATCTTATCGTATGGAGCAAGCCGGAATTCGGGAGGGACATCATCGCGGCTCACCGTGAGGACCTCAACCCGGACGTTTACCCGCCGCTGGAGTACTTTTCGGCTGCGGGGCATATCCTGCCTGGGTTCAGCCGGGAGGTACTGCCGCTTAATACGGCGTTTTTCTACGTTCCGGACAATGATTTCAAGGAGTTCTACACATCGCAAGCTGTCGCGTTCATGAAGTCGGCGGAACGGTGCGGGGAGCGCCTGCGCTACATGGTTTTCGCGGAACAGCGCATGGCGGCTATGTGCGCGGATTACACCGGCACCGGCGTGCAGACCCTTCTCGACAAGGACGCGCTGTTTTTTCCGCAGGACAAGTACACGCATCTGTGGGGAGCGAAACAGCAGATGAGGGAACGCCCGCTGCTGCGCGAGGAATTCATCTGGCGGTGTATCGCGAGGATCCTGCGGGATTTCCCGGAATATGAATGGACCATCGACAGGATAAAGGGGGCGGCGAGATGATATATTTCGACAACGCGGCGAGCGCCCCGGTGCTGGAATGCGCCCGGAAAGCCGCAGAGCCGTTCCTGTGGGAATGTTGCGGGAATCCCTCGTCGATACATTCCGAGGGACGGCGGGCGGCTCTGGCGCTGATAGAAGCGCGGGAGAAATGTGCGGCGGCTGTCGGCGCGGAACCTGACGAGATAGTGTTCACTTCCGGCGGCACCGAATCCGACAACACGGCGGTACGGCAGGTGGCGGCGCTCGGGGCTTCCGCCGGGAAGCGCCGCGTTGTCGCCTCCGCGATAGAGCACCCGGCGGTGCTGAATACGTGCGCGGCTCTTGAGAAATCCGGGTTTGAGGTAAAATACATAGGCGTGGACGGCGGCGGCTACGTCGACATGGAACAGGCTCGGAAGCTCATTACGCCGGAAACCGCGGTGGTTTCCGTGATGGCGGCTAACAACGAGGTCGGGACGATCCAGCCGATAAGGGAGCTTGCCGCGCTTTGCCGGGAGCGCGGGGCGCTGTTCCATACGGACGCGGTTCAGGCGGCGGGGCATATCCCTCTTGACGTCAGGGAGCTTGGCTGTGATATGATGTCCGTTTCGGCTCACAAGCTGGGAGGGCTTCGCGGGGCGGGTCTGCTCTATATCCGCAGGGGGCTGGAGCTTCAGCCGCTTATCTGCGGGGGAGGTCAGGAGAACGGGCTTCGCTCCGGGACGGAAAATACTGCGGCTATAGTTTCAATGGGTGCGGCTATGGAGTATGCGTGCGGGGACATCAACGGGCGGTCTGAGAGGATTTCGGCGCTTCGGGACAGGCTCGTCGCAGGACTGCTGGAGATTTCCGGGAGCAGGCTCAACGGCGGGATTTCGCCGCGGCTGTGCGGTAACGTCAACGTTTCATTTTCCGGGGTGGAGGGGGAATCCCTCGTGCTCGGGCTGGATATCCGGGGCGTGTGCGCGTCCTCGGGGTCGGCGTGCTCGAGCGGGAATGAACTTCCGTCGCATGTGCTCAGGGCTATGGGCGTACCGGAGGATATGCTCAAAGGTTCGCTGAGGCTCACCCTGTCGGAGTTCAACACTGCCGACGAAGTGGAAACGGCGATCCGGGCAGTCCGGGAGACAGTGGAAACTCTGCGGGAGCTTCGAGGGTGGGAAGGCTGATATGAAAATCAGATGGATATTCAACGCGCTGGCGGCGATGGAGGCAGTACTCTGCCCGGCGCTGTGCCTTATGTACGCATTCTGCGGGCTTGCCCTCTGGACGCAGACCGTATATTTCTGTCCGCTGCTGGGCGCGGTGCTGGCGGCGCTCCTGTTTTCGCGGGATAAGCGGCGGTTTATCTGGAAATGCGCCGGCTCGCTGTGCCTGTTTGCGGCGCTTTTCATTCTGGCGCTGAAGCTTGGCTGGTGGGGAGATGTATTCGCTGTGTTCAATGCGCAGTACACTGCGGAATACGGCGGAATGAACATGGGAGACGCGGCGGGTATTTTTCTGCTGTGGACGCCTACGGCTTTTGCGGCTCTTATCGGAGGGGTTATCGTAAGCGCCGGGGTGCGGCGTTCTGTCATTGAAAAGGAAAATCTGCGGGCTTCGGCTGGCGGTTTGCTGGAGGGTACTGATGATACGGGAACTTGAAGAAAAGATGTGGAGAGCGGCTCAGGCGCGCGACAAGGCGGCGTTTACGTGAATGCAGGCATGGTTTGCGGGGGGACACGGTGCACAGGGGCGGAATATGCGGAAATAATCGCTGATTTCGACTGCGCCGCATTCGAAATCGAGGAGTGACGGTGTGTGAAACGCCTGATGCGGTTCAGGTGCATTATGTCATCACCACCACGGCGGAGAAGCCTGAAAACTCAGACCTTTCCGGAAAGTTCCACATAACATCGACATGGCGGAATACCGGCGGCAGATGGAAGCTTGTCTTCAATATGGACAGAAATGTGCCGGAGCGGTAAGTTCCCTTTTTCGGGAAAAATCCTGTCAGACTATTGGTCACCTCTAAAAACCTTGTTTGAGAGAAAATGTGTATAGCACACCGACTGCTT
>ERZ779895.206-NODE-206-length-93836-cov-7.390655_pt1 | contig 93836 bp, 77 predicted proteins | sample MGYA00511093_ERZ779895 | MGnify/ENA primary metagenome ERZ779895 (study PRJEB29588, sample SAMEA2142970) | human gut metagenome | biome: human gut; feature: human-associated habitat; material: faeces | place: Denmark | collected 2008/2010 ... | reverse complement strand
AAATATCGACCTCCAATCGTTAGATTTTTGGTCTAACATTTGGGGGTCGGTACAATTGAAGGAAAAGCGTTGTTTTATTTGCGTTTGTTTCCATTACTATTTTATTTTCTACAACTCTTTTTGACTGATTTCGTGCATAGCGTTGCATTTCAGGACGTCCTTAGAAAAATTTTCTCTTAAATATGCAACTCTTTTTGACTTTTAAGACAAATAACGTTGTCTCACTGAAAGAATCCACAGATTTTACGATGCCAGCCAAATCGAACCAACAAACACTGCTGCCATAATCACGGCACTGCAAACCGTTGCCAAAAACGACATTACAATCTTCTTGGCAGCACCGTCTACTTCTACCGACTGCAAAAGGGCAAAGTTTAATGCCCACGAAAAACCTGTGCAGGCACAGGTGACAGTAACCATCGTGGTAAACTGTGAGAAATCACCATCGAGAAGAACAATTCCAAGGTCCATTACGCAAATAAAAGCAAGGACAAAGAACAACAAATTGATATTTTTATCTATCCACTTCGAAAACAGCGCATTGACAAGGCACAAACCTCCGGCGGTCATCAAGGTAAACGGAATCTGAGAAAGTCCCTCTACCGGATGAGAAAACCAGTTCATGACAAAACCAACGAGGAAAAACACCAAACCAATGATGCATTTTTTTCCATTGCCAAGCCAGTTGTTTACAAGTGTCCATAATTCTTTAAGTTGTTTCATTTCTTTTATCCTTCCTTTATCCAATCATATTTTACACAAGCTGCACACACAATTCTATAAACCTACGCAGTCTAACAGTTCTCTCACGTGCCTAACGCCAATAAGTTTAATTTTTTGGGTATCAAGATTACCCGCTTTTTCAATAGAGGCACGGTTACTCTCCGGCAGCACACACACCGTGTAGCCCGTTTTGATTGCCTCTGTTACACGACGCTCCGCCTGTGATACCGCACGCACCTCACCAACCAGTCCGACCTCACCAAACAAAAGCATGCCGTCTTGGAGACTCCGGTTATGATAACTCGACAAAAGTGCCGCCACAAGTGCAAGGTCTAACGCCGGTTCAACAACTCTCATGCCGCCGGCTACATTTACATAGGCATCGCAGTCTGCCATCCGCACGCCCATTCGCTTTTCCAGTACCGCCATCAAAAGATTCACACGGTTATAATCTGTCCCTACCGCCGTACGCCTTGGCATCGGGAAACTGGTCTGGCAGACGAGAGCCTGAACCTCCAAAAGAAATGGCCGGCTGCCTTCCATCGTACAGGCAACCACAGAACCGGCTTCATTTGGGAGACGTCCCTGCATCAGATATTCCGAAGGATTTGGCACCTCCACTAAGCCCTGATTCTGCATTTCAAAAACACCGACTTCGTTTGTCGAACCAAAACGGTTTTTGACACCCCGGAGCATCCGGTACATCGCCGTTTTATCACCCTCGAAATAAAGCACCGTATCCACCATATGCTCTAACATTCTCGGACCAGCCACATTTCCTTCTTTCGTCACATGACCGACAATAAAAATCGTAATATTTTGACTTTTTGCCAGCTGCAAAAGTATCGAAGTAATTTCGCGCACCTGGCTTACACTGCCGGGTGCCGCATCCACACTTTCCTCAAAAACGGTTTGAATCGAATCTACAATCAACACCTCCGGCTTCACCTCATCCACCGCCTGTAAAATGGTACCGATACATGTCTCTGAAAACAAATACAAATCATCCGTAAATTTGCCAATCCGCTCGGCGCGGAGTTTAATCTGTTTTGCCGATTCCTCACCGGAGACATAAAGCACTTTCGTACCTTCAGCAGACACCAGACGGCACATCTGCAAAAGCAGAGTGGATTTTCCGATTCCCGGATCACCACCTACCAAAATCAAAGAGCCGGGCACAATACCACCGCCTAAAACCCGGTCCAATTCTTTCATACCGGTCGGTCGTCTGCACTCTTTCTGCGTCTCAATCTCATTCATTTTAGCAGGCTTTGCTGCCATCGGCACAGAGCGGTGTCCGCCACTTAAAGAAGTTCTTCCCCGCTTGCCATTAGCAGGTGCTTCCACCATCGTATTCCACTCATGGCATGCCGGGCACTGCCCAACCCACTTTGAGGACTCACAACCACATTCCTTACAAAAAAATACTGTCTTTTCTTTCGCCATAGTCACCTTTCCCACGATATAATGTGCAGAAGCACCGGCAAATTCTTGCCGGTGCCCAAAAATCACTTCATTTCCTTTTCCGAGGTATCCATACTTATCAGCACTTTACAATCTTAACACTGGATTTCGCGCCTTCGTTCAAAGATAAACTCGCATTGAGTTTACCTCCGACATTCGTCGGGATTCTTCCAGCCGACACACCATCAACAACCAATTTATACTCGGTCGATGGTTCCATCTCAAGCGTGAAACTGATATCGCTTGGTGCTTCCACTTCAAACTCAACCACATCCGGATTACCCTTAAACTTTGTTACTGTAGAACCCGGTACCGATTCATACACTAACGTACCATTCTTCTCCAATTTGGTAATTTCCTTAAAAGTCTTGATTTTGTAGGTTGCACCCTCGAATGCAAAATCCGATTTTTTCGTCTTCGTATCCAGCAAATAATTGCCAAAACTTAACGTCCCATCCGCATCTTTGCGAATCAATTCTTCTACTACGCCCATCTTGTGATTCCTCCTTCGTTCACTCGTTGACGCCTTTTCATTGCAGCATCTTTTTTATACTTCAAGTATACAATATTTCGACTTATTTTGCCATTACTTTTTTGTGATTTTTTCTTCACTTTTTCTCATCCGCAAAAGTCTTCTTTTTTACTACAATTTTCTTCTTCGTTCCTTCACAAGAAAGCGAAACATCCACCATATCTCCGATAGAAATATCTCCCATAAGCACAGCCTCTGCCAAAACGTCCTCAAGTTCGGTCTGCAAAGCACGGCGGATTGGTCTTGCGCCGTAATCTTTATCAAAGCCTTTATCGGAAATAAAATCAACCACATCGTCTGCTATGCAAAGTTCCATATCCATCTGGTTTTTCACTCGTTTTGCAAACTGCTTTAACATAATCTTTGTAATATCTTTTATATTTTCCTTATTAAGGGCATGGAAAACAATCATTTCGTCCACACGGTTAATGAACTCTGGCTTGAAAATATGTTTCACTTCTTCCATCACGCCTTCCTTCATTTTCTGGTATTCCTCCTCGCTCGTCTTCGCCTGTCCAAAGCCAAGTGTTTTTGGAGAAATAATCCGGTTTGCGCCGGCATTTGATGTCATAATGATAATCGTATTTTTAAAATCCACCTTTTTGCCGTGGGCATCCGTGATATGACCATCTTCTAGCACCTGTAAAAGCATATTAAAGACATCCGGATGTGCCTTTTCAATTTCGTCAAACAAAAGAACTGAATACGGCTTTCTGCGAACCTTTTCACTGAGCTGTCCGCCCTCTTCATAACCAACATATCCCGGAGGTGAACCAATCATTTTCGACACGCTCTGTTTCTCCATGTACTCCGACATGTCAACGCGAATCATATCTTTTTCCGAACCAAACACAGCTTCTGCCAAAGCCTTGCTAAGTTCTGTTTTTCCGACACCTGTAGGTCCTAAGAATAAAAATGAACCAATCGGACGTTTCGGGTCTTTTAAGCCCACGCGCCCCCTGCGAATTGCACGAGCCACAGCCTTAACAGCATCATTTTGTCCAACGACACGCTCATGCAAAATGGCATCCAGTTTTTTGAGTCTCTCTTTTTCCGCTTCCTCCATCTGCTCTACCGGAATGTGTGTCCACTTGGCAACCACCTGGGCAATGTGAGATGGCAGAATTTTATCTTTTTTCTGTCGCTGTTCCTGTTTTAATTCTTCTTCTTTTTCTATTTTCTTTTCTAACTTCTTTTCCGCAGCAAGCAGCTCTCTCACGCGCTCTAAGTCACCGGCAATCAAGGCCTGCTCTTTCTGCTCATACAAATCTTCCCGCTCTTTTTCATATTCCTGTGTGCGGTCAGACTGTGCATAAACAGTCTGCAAATGGAATTTTGCAGATGCCTCATCAATCAAATCAATCGCCTTATCCGGCAGATAACGGTCATTCAGATAGCGCTCCGACAACTGGACCGCTGCCTCAATGGCTGCATCTGTAATTTCCACTTTGTGAAATTCCTCATAGCGGCTTCTAAGCCCCTTTAACATGCTAATCGTCTGAACAGCAGATGGTTCTTCAATGACAACCGGCTGGAAACGGCGTTCTAAGGCAGCATCTTTTTCAATATGCTTACGGTACTCTTCTCTCGTTGTCGCACCTATCACCTGAATCTCACCACGCGCCATCGCCGGTTTCAGAATATTTGATGCGTCAATTGCTCCTTCTGCGCCGCCGGCACCAATAACGGTATGCAGTTCGTCGATAAAAAGTAAAATATTTCCTGCCGCTTTCGTCTCGCGAAGGGCACGTTTAATCCGCTCCTCAAATTCGCCACGGTATTTCGAGCCGGCAACCATGCCGGACAAATCCAATGTAAGAATTCTTTTTTGTTCCAATGTATCCGGCACCGCACCATCCACAATACGGGATGCCAGTCCTTCCACAATTGCCGTCTTACCAACACCCGGCTCACCAATCAAACACGGATTATTTTTCATGCGCCGGCTGAGAATTCCAATCACACTCTCAATCTCATCGTCACGATTTAATACCGGATCCAGTTTTCCGTCCTTTGCATACTGCGTCAAATCTCTGGCATACTGGTCTAATGTCGGAGTACCCGAATTTTTCTTGTTGCGGGAACGGCTGGCAATCAGTTCATTTTTTGCCTGTACCATATCACCGCCGGTCGTGAGAATAATGTCTGTATAAAGCTTCTGAATCGGCGCACCTGACGCCAGCAAAATCTTATACGCCACACATGACGTGTCTTTTAAAATTGCCAAAAGCATATGCTCGGTTCCGGTCTCTTTTAACTGCATTTTCCCGGCTTCCTCTGCCGCCGCCAGTAAAAGTGCCTCCAGTTTCGGCGAAGTCTCACCCCGCAAAGGCTCCATTTCGACAGCATCCGACATACCGCAGTATTCACGAACTTCTATGTCTAACCGCTCTTTATCCATGCCATTTTCTTTTAAAACTTTTGCTGCCACACCGGGTGCCGCACTAAGCCCAAACAAAAGGTGTTCGCTTCCAACAATCCTCTGTCCCATACGAATGGCAAATTTAGCAGCTTTATTCAATGCTTTTTCTGCTTCCGTAGTAAACTGTCTACTCATAATGATTCTCCATTTCGATATCCTTCATATTGGTTATAAATTTCGTCCACTAACTTGTGTACATCTTCACGCGATACATTTTTACAAATCGCTTGTGCTAAAATCAAATCCATTGTCTGCGCCAGTTCCATGCGCGCTTTAATTTCATCCACATCAACCGCCACAATTGCACCGTGACGCCTGTCAAGCTGCAGATATCCTTCTTGTCTGAGCATCACATATGCCTTATTTACCGTGTGCATATTAATCCCAACCGTCTCTGCCATATCACGGACGGAGGGAAGATTTTCCCCTTCTCTTAACTCTGCCTTAACAATCGCATAAACAATCTGATTTCTAAGCTGGAGATACAATGCTTCATCACTGTTAAAATCAATGGATATATACATTTTTTATTTCCTCCTTTGTTCTATCCGCAGTATAACAGATAGCCTCTTAAAAATCAAGTTCCTTCCCTTTTTTATCCCGGCGCTTCATCGCCATCTTAAGCATGACAATCAAAAGGCTCAATACCGTAACAATCAAAACAATAATCACTGCCATAAGGACTGTCGTGGAAATCGGAAATGAACCACTGTCATCTGCCGTTTCGCCCTTATTCACACGTTCTACCATCGTTCCGGTATATTTCTGAATCGTCTGCTCCGTGCGGTCATACTGGTAAAGTGCCGCATCCCCAGTTTTTGGTTTCAGATACAAAAGCAGATAATTGTTATCCAAATCATGTTCCATCGTAAAAGCCGGCACCGTAACACCGGAAAGCACAACGGACGATTGAATATATCCTTCCGGCACCCGCTCTAAATCATCGGGATTTGCAACCTCAAATTCATAAGAATTTTTGATAATCTTTTTATCCCCTTTCTGCTCGACCACAAATCCAACGGACTGCGTTGTATCTGCCTCATCTTCCCGGCTCTCGGTCTCTTCCTTTGTTTCTTTCGTAACCATCACTTTATATTCTCTCACACTGCCATCTTCCGCCGTCACAACAAACGATACATCATTATTTCCCTCAGAAAGATTCTCGCCGCCACGCACCGAAACTCTCGCTTTCTCATCCTGAAGCGCATACGAATAATACAAAGAATCCGAATTAGCATCTACTGTCGCCTCATAAACCGTAACTTCCGGCGAAAACTCCGGCGTCATCGAAACAGCGTCAAGTTTCAGCGTTTTCAGACGATTTTCTTTGGATTTTACCGGCGGTGCCGTCACTACCGGAACATTTGTTGCCTTCGGTGTAGTTTGTACCTCAGTATTTCCCGTCTTTTTCTTCTTTTTCACAACCGAAACCGCCACCTGGTTACTCCACATGGAAAATTTTTCGCCGCTTGCATTTGTCACCGATATATCTCCGTCTGCCCGGATTATCGTGGTTCCTTTTTTCTTTGCCTTGAATTGCAGGGAAAAGGTCTTTTTCGGCACTTCAGCCGTATTTCCCGTGGAGGCAATTTCCAGCATGCCATTTCCACCGCTTACCTTTTTGCCACCGGAAAGAAAAGTTAAAATCGAATCATCATAGGAAAGACGGAACGAAACATCCGCAAAGGACTCGGCAGACGCCACCTGACATACTACCGTCACCTGACTTCCCTTGCTTACCGTCTCTGACAGTGCCGATAACTGCAGCGAACCGCTCGCCGCCTTTGCCGTAACCGGCAGACAAAATGCCATCATAAGTATCAAAATAATTCCTGCTGTCATTCTTTTTTTCATCGTATCGTCCCTTCCCTTTCTTGTCCTTTTTATTTGGGCATTGGGCTGTTTGCCGCCGGCATATTTTCATAAACCGGAATTGAAAATACCAATGGAGATTTGTCCATCATACCGGCATATGCCTTTTTCGTCTTAATCGATTCTTCATACGCCGCTTCCACATTTGTCATGTACTGATGGGAATAGCGTTTATAACTTGTCACGTTAAATTTTTCAAGATAACACGTATTTTGCCCCTTGGCAATATAGCCGGAACTTATGTACTGCGCGCCGCCGACAATCGAACGGTATGGGTCGGTCCAAGGTCTTAAATAGGTACCCGCCTTTTTATCACTCGCCCACTTCAGTCCGTTTAACACCGGTGTACTGCTGCTAGTCGCACCAATATTATAAAAATTATAAATTCCCGGATAGGAAGATACCGTACCGGTAACTGCCGTACTCGTTGTTGTCGCACTTGTCACGACTTCCTGTTTGACACGGCTAGCCAGATGATAAGGACTTGCCTTGCTAATCTTCGCTGCCTCCATGAATGCAGTCACATAATACATCGTTTTCGCCGCACCGGTGTTGACATCCGTATAGGAAAACTTCTTGTTGTAAAATGGTGTGTTGGACAAAATTGTATTGACACCGGATTTTGTCTGGTACTGCGACTGATATTCCAGTAACTCAAACATGTAAATACTTCGATCATTTAAATAGTTTCTGGGATCCATAAAATATGCCACCGCAGCTTTCGATGCAGCAACCCATGTGCTTCCGTCAAATACCTTCCACTTGCCGGTAGATGCATCGTATGCATCTTTTTCGGTTGACTTCCATGCCTTTGCTCTCGCATTGGAAATCAAGTTCACACCCGTTTTCGATTCCTCCGTTACAGCCGTATTCCAGTCAAGACCGGTTTTATAGGCTTTAAACTGCCAATACGGATATGCCGAATGAAGTGCACGTAAACTCTGTTTATACGATTCCGGAAATCCCTCGTTTTTCATTGCCTGCTCAAACTGCGCATCGCTCATGGCAACTACCGCAACTTTTTTCGTCACCGGTTTCTTTGCAAGTTTTACATATTTCGCATTGGAATATCCGGTATAGGTCTTTCCCTTGTAGTTAAAACGCAGTTTATACCATCTGGTACTCTTTACTGCCACATCACTTACAATCGTAACTGCCGCTTTCTTGGCAATGGATACTTTTTTCCCGCCTACCTTTTTATATGCTGAACCGGTTCCTTTCTTTTTACGGATATTCGCCGCCTTTTTCACATTGAAAATCTGTGCATATATACCTTTTCCCGCTGTCAGTTTCACATATTTATTCTGCAGATATGCCTTTCTTTTTTTCTTTTTATATGTAAAAGAAACATGGAACCATTTTTTCCCTTTCAGCGTCTTTTCACCAATTACTTTTATTTTCTTTCCCTTTGCAAGCGACATTTTTTTCCTGCCAACCTTATAAACACTCTTTCCATTTGCTTTGTAAAGCTTGGATTTTTTCAGCACCTTTGCACCCACTGAAACCGGCTGGTAGGATGTCTCATAGCGATAGGTAATCGTTGGTTCTGATGTAGATGCCGGTGTTACTGTCGGTGCAGGTACCGCAGTCGACGCCTGTTCAATCGCAATATAATTGGAACTGACAAAGCCTGTCAAAGTCGTGTTATCCTTTACAAAACTAACCTGATACCAGCCTGACAATTTCTCCAAAATAGTCACTTTATCTTCTTTCGCCAACAAAACATTGGCATTGTTATACTGTAAAATATCATAGGAAGTACCTGCCCCCGTGCGTACATTCAATGACGATGCCGTCACAATTCCCGTCTGGTTTGCCGCCAGTGAATTACCGCTGTGAAAAAACACCAGTCCACATAAAATTGTCATTCCTAAAATGGTGTAAAAGACTTTCCGGTTCATCGAATCTCTCCTTCTCATGCTTGTACAATTACATAAATGCGCTCGCTGGTTTCATTTGGCATCTGTTTCATATCTTCATCCAGAAAAGAAACTAACGCAAGCCCATTTTTCTCAATCAGTCGTTTTAATGTGTCCATATCATAGGCACGCTGGTAATGCGCTTCCTCCGTGCGCTCATACAGTTCGGAATCTGCTTGTTTTCTAAAAATTGTGAGCATATATTCGTTAATATCCTGATCTTCATAAAAATAGTTTTCCCAGATATAACTGACTTCCTCATCCTGCTCAACCCATGTCTGGTTGCCGATGATGTTTCGGTAACAGTACGCCGTCTTCAAATCGAAAATGAAATAACCGCCCGGTTTAACATACGTTTTCACCCGGCTAAAAAGTTTATTCATTTCCTCCTCATGAAGCAGATAATTCACGGAATCGCACACACTGAGCATCGCATCTACCGGGCCGTCCAATTCCATTTCTTCCATGTTCTGATGCAGATACAAAATATCGGAACCGCTCTCTTCCTGCTTCTGCTTCGCAATCGCAAGCATATCCACCGATTTATCCAGACCAATCATGTCATATCCGGCAGCCGCAAATTTCTCCGTCATTACGCCGGTACCGCATCCCAGTTCACAGATTCTTCCGTTCAAAACGCCCTTCTCATGCAAATACTGCAAAAGATTTTCAAACCATGTCTCATAGGGAATATGATTCATCATATGGTCATATACATTGGCAAATCCTTCATACATCATCTCAATATCCTCCTAACATTCAATTGTCTCACTCAGTGAGAAAGAATACAACAGGCATTTTACCACCTTTTTTCCTGTCATTTTTTCCAGTGCATCCCGGTATAACTCCATCTGTCTCCGATAACGCGATATAAGCACTTTTTCATCCCCGGGCTTAAGCGAATCGGTTTTGTAATCCATGAGCACAATTCCGTCATCGGTCTCATAATATCCATCAATGATTCCCTGAACCAAAACTGTCTCATCTTCCCCGCGTTCATCAAACAAATCACGTGCCGGATACCCCATAACAAACGGCTGCTCTCTGTAAAGACGTCCTTCCTTCTGTGCTTGTCGCATTTTTCTTCCTAACGTCGAGTCAAAAAAAGCTGACAGCCGTCTATAATTTAACACCTCGGTATCACTTTCGCAAAGTCTGCCGGTCTCAACTAACCGTTTTACTTCTTTACGAATCTGTTCCTCATCTTCCGTATTTACAAAATCAATTACCGCCATCACCTGATGCCAGATTGTTCCGTATAAAGCACCTCGGTTTGCCGATTTTTCTTTTGTCTCTGTCTGCATAAACGCAGGAACCGGCTTTTCTTCCTCCTTCTCCTCATGTGTGAGAATGGTAAAGTCTTCCATGTCCAGTTCTTCCATCGACTGAATTTTCAAATCGGATACCGACACTTTTACCGGCAGTGGTTCCGGCTCCGGCTCATCCGCCGCATCCATCCATTCATACATCTCCTGTAAAGGTTTATCATAGCAGATGGTTGTGTCAAAATTATAAAGAGCCTGCTCCTTTACCGTCTCTTGTACCATACCATGTTCCACCTGTAAAATCAAATCATCCGTCTCGACTTCTACTAGATGAAATAAATCCGTCCGGATATGTACCGCCGGCAAGACCATATTGAAAAAGGTCTTTATTTTCTGCCTGTTTTCCCCGGTTACCGCCGCTGAATCCGTATTCTTTGCACATCCCAATAAAATCAATTTTTCCTTTGCACGCGTCATCGCAACATAAAGTTTACGCATCGCTTCGCCAAGTTCATCCTGGGCGTTTACGTATTTGAGATAATGGGTATAAATCGTTTTCTTCTTTGTCCTTTTTTCATTATCCACAACCGGCATTACCATCGCAATATCCGGATGAATCGTAAGGATGCTTTTATCCGAAACATGAATTGCGTGCCCCATGCCGCCGATTATGCAGATTGGAAATTCAAGTCCCTTACTTTTATGAATTGTCATAATCCGCACAACATTTTCTTCTTCTCCTGAGAGATTTACTTCGCCCATCTCCTCGGTCTGCTGTGAAATTTTTTCCAGATAACGAACAAACGAATACAATCCGTGATAGGTCGTCCCATCAAATTCCCAGGCAATCGCCATCAAACTGTCCATATTCGCATTTCGCTGCACACCATTTGGCATTAGGCGGACCGCCTCGTAAATTCCTGTATGGTCATAAATATCCTGCACAATTTCTCCAACGGCCGCATAAGACGCCTTCTTCCTAAAATATGAAAGTGTCTCGAGAAAGTGCTGCAATTTCTCATACAAAACATCACTCTTGTCATAGGTTAAAATGGCATCATACAAATCTGCCGTGCGATTTTCCATGCGGATAACAGCAAGTTCATCTTCAGTCAGGGAAAACATTGGTCCAAGTAACACTGCCGCCAAAGGAATATCCTGATGCGGATTGTCAATCACCTGAAGCATGGAAACCATAAGACCGATTTCTCTCGTATCAAAAAATCCTCTCTTTTTCTCCATCACTGCCGGAATTTCATAATCCTTCAGTGCATCGAAATACGCCTGTCCCTGTGAATTTGTCTGGACTATGATGACAACATCCCCATACTCAGCCTTTCGATACCCTTCTTTGTCCTTCACATAAAGCGGAGTTTCCCCCGATACCATTTCCTGAATTTTCAGTGCTGCAAGCGTGCCCTCCGCCTCCACATTCTGCTTTCCCAAAATTGCATAGACGTCCACATTTTTCGCAATTTTTTTGTCTGTATTTTCAAAATCACTTCCTAAATGCAATTTGGCTTCGTCGTCGTATTCCACGCCGCCGATATCTGTATGCATCATACGTGAAAATACTTCATTCGTACTCTCTAACACAATTTCTCTGCTTCGAAAGTTCTTCTGTAAATCAATTCTGCGGTATAACGTTCCCTCTTTTTTATTGTAGGACAAAAGTTTTTCGGCAAACAATTCAGGACGTGCACCACGGAATCGGTAAATGCTCTGTTTGGCATCACCTACCATAAAAATATTCGGCATTTCCCCGGCAAGCCCATCTCTCGAAACCGCATGAAGAATCGTATCCTGAACATAGTTACTATCCTGATACTCATCAATCATGATTTCAACAAATTCATTCGCCAGCTCCTTCGCCGCGTCCGTGCGGATATATGCGCCGCTTTCCTCATCCTTTTGTAAAAGAATCGAAATCGTCAGCTGCTCTAAGTCATTAAAGTCGAGAATCCCCCGCTCCCTTTTTTCTGACACAAACAATTCATGAAGCCTTCTAGTCAGGCGGAATAACGCCTTCATCTTCCGGCTTGAATCCTCTAAGTCATTAAGATGCTCATCTGCCTCTTTATCAAAATACTGCTCTTTCCATTCCACCATACGTTTTTCAGCATCCTTGCAACTTAAACGAACGGCTTCTTTATTTGCCTTTTCCTCTTCCGTCAGGCCTCTTGGTGCACGAATTGTAAGTTTGGGAAGTCTGCCAAAATAAGCACGATACTTTTCATATCCTGAGTTCTCCGGCAAATCCGACAAAAATGCCAGCATCTCATCCAGATAAGGCTCATAAAACAGCGGTTGGTTTGGTCCATGGCAAATATCTTTCAGTGCCTTGTATTCCTTAAGTATTCCCTGAAGAAATGTTTTCGTGGAAGCCAGTAAGTTTTTCATAAATTCTGAGTTTTCCCATTCGTCCACCGTTCGGGCGTCATAAAATGCCTCCATCTCATCCAAATAATCCAGCGGAAACGGCTGCCCCATCATTTGATTATAAATTCTTCCAATCAGATTTCCCAGTTCATCATCACGGCGGTTAAACTCACTCATCCCCGCCAGTTCCAGAAAATCTTCTTCACCCTTTCCATACTCCTCCTCTAACAATTCATCCAAAACATCCTGCATAAGAAGTCTTGTCTCTGCCTCGGTTCCCATACGGAAAGCCGGGTCAAGACCAATCCGGTGAAAATACCGTTTTACAATTTCACTGCAAAAACTATGTACAGTAGAAATATGTGCAAGCGAAAGACGCCCCTCCTGCCGCAGCAGATGTTCATTCGATGGGTCCTCTGCCAGTGCTTGTTCAATACGTTCCCTCAGGCGGTCTTTCATCTGGGCTGCTGCAAGTTTCGTGAATGTCACGACAACAAACTGATCCACATTTACCGGATCCCTTTTGTCCGTAATCCGCTTAAAAATGCGCTCCACTAACACGGCTGTCTTACCGGAACCGGCAGCCGCTGAAACAAGAATATTACAGCCTCTCATATCAATAATCTGTTGCTGGTCTTTTGTCCAATTAATCGTCCCCATATAATGCCTCCCATACTTCGTCATCACTCATTTTTTTCATTTCACGCACACCATCTTTTTTCGACTCATGCCCACACACACTTCCATACGGGCAATAGGTGCATCCATCGTTATCTTCATACACATATGGTATAGCTTCGATTTTACCGTCTAAAATAGCTTTTCCACATTCTTTCATTTTTTCCTTTGTGTGAGCAATCAATGTTTCAAAGTCCTTTGTGGAAAGTGTTTCGGAATTTTTTTTCAAAAGTCCTTTTTTGTCAACAGCCACCGGAACCACAACGGATTTTTGTCCGGGTATGAGCTCACCGCCATTTACTATCGACTTGTCAAGATGCCCGATAATTTCCGGCTCCTCATTCACATACCCTTTGCACTTCATGCTATCGAGAACACGTTTTTCGTATTCTTCTTCGCTCTCCGGCTTCCAATCCAAATTTTTCTCTTTAATAGCATAGTAAAGCATCGCCGCCGGAACTGCCTCTTTGCCCTTATGCTCCTTTTCAACCATTTCTTTTGCCGCCTCCAGATAGGTCAAAAGCTGCATCTGCAATCCATAGTATACCTTTGCTAACGACAAATCCTGCGAGTCACTACTCTTATAGTCAATAATCTTAATCAATTCCTCTCCCGGAAGAGAACATAAATCCACGCGGTCAATCACACCATTAAGACAGATTTTTGCATCTTCATCAAACGGAATACACATCGATTCCCACTCTTTGTCATTGCCCCGGAATCCTTTTTCCGTGTAGGTCTGCACAAAGTCGCCCTCCTGCATCTGGTGCCACATCGCCCAGACCGAATGAACCACCTCATTTTTCAACCGCTTTAACATAAAGGACACTCGGTTCGATTGAAAATATTTTCTGCCCTGGTAGCGCTCTGCCACGGCATCGACACACTCAGCCGCCAGTAAAACCGCCTCTTCTTCGCTTAAATCCTGCCAGTTTTTGTTCCTTTGTTCCAGTTCATGTGACAAATGTTCCATCGCCTGATGGAATAAATTTCCATGGTCAAGACTGCTGATTTCGTACTGCTGCCGTTCGTTCAGTAAAAGTCCATAGTGCGCAAAGAACGCAAACGGACACTGCACATACTGCTCAAATCTTGTCACGCTTCCATACAAAATGCCACCAAACAACCGCTTTGCCGCTTCTTTTTTGAGTGAATTATTTCCTGCGCGTTTTTCCCGAATCCGCAGCAAATCTTTTAAAATACCGGGCGTTTTCTTTTCATAATGGGATGCAATTTCCCACCAGATAACGTCCTTTGCATAAGTGCCGTCCGCCAGATGCGAAATCAAATAACTTTTCCCTTTGTCACTTCCCATAATTTTTTCATAAGAAGTATCACTTTCCTCTTTTTCTGCAACAAGCTTTGGAAATACCTGTTTGACACGGTTAATCAGATAGGAAGGTCTTTTGCTCTCTCCCTTTGACGTCATAACCGAATAGGTAAGAATCACTTGCTCAGACGCTTTCGTAAGTGCTAAATACAAATAAAACTGCTCATTATACGATTCTTTTTCCGCATCCGGTGCTAATGTTACGCCCTCTTTTTCCATGCGCTCCCTCTCACGCTCAGTCAAAAGCCCCGGTGCCCCTTTCGCCTTCGGAATACAGTTATCATTGACACCAAGGAAAAAAAGAACCTTAATATTTTTCAAACGGCTTCTTGTCACATCGCCAATCATAACCTGCTTAGCCGTTGGCGGAATAAACCCGACAATTCCTTCTGAAATTCCGGCCTCTAACATTTGTGTATACTCTTTAAATGTGACAATTTCATCTCCGAGAAGTTCCACAAACTCATCCCACAGATGAATCATCAAACGGTAAATGCTCTTATATTCTCTCGCTAAAATAAGCTTTCCATCGTTTTCAAAATTTTCGCTCATGGCAAGAAGACGCTCATAAATCCCGTTTTTCTCAGCGAATCCATAAAAAATTTCCGTAAATTCACGAACACTCTTTTTACCGCCTTTTAATGCCTGCAGCGTCTCCGCAATGGAATTCACAAAAATTCTCCGATATTCATTGACTTCCAGTAAATCCAGTCCGGAAACAGCATACTCCCATTCACTCTGATAGGCTGCCATCCCCCGGCACCCCCTGGCTATCACATAGTTTTCCAGGCAGTCTGTCTGCTCCCTTGTAAGCGGTGACAGGGCACAGCGTAAAAAACGGAACGTGCTCTCATAATCAAGTCTCTGCTGCACCATATGGATAAAGGCTAAGAGGTATTCAGCCATCGCATTTGCCCCAATGCTTTTCGTACTGTCCAAAAAGTATCGGATGCCAAGTTTTTCAAACTCCTGCACTAAAAGCGGCTCATAAGCCGCTTCATCTGCCGTCACAACCGCAATGTCTTCCGGCTCATACCCCTCTTCTTTCATCAGCCAGTAAATCCGTCTCGCCACATAGGAAACCTCATCCCGCTCCCTGTGGCACATCGTAATGTGAATGGACTCCGGCACTTTTTCCCACGGTTTAAACCCATGAGTAAACAACCGCTCCTCCATAAAGGCAAGTTCCTCATTTTTCGCTACCCGGTAAGGAATTTTTTCTCTGCCTGCCCCTGCGATAACCGGCTCCTCTACAAGAACACCTCGTTCTCCTGCCATCTGTGTCAGACGGCGTATCGTATCGGCACTCATGGAAAACACACGGTCTCTGTGTCCGGTGCGGTCCGTTGTTACCGTTATGTACATATCCTCACATACCCCTAAAATTTCGCGCAAAAGTTCATACTGTGTCGGTGTAAAACCAGTAAAACCATCTAAACAAACCACACAGTGTTTCATCATCTCAAGTGAGGAAACTACCCGTGTAAGCTGTGGCACCAGTTCCTCTGCCATCATATACGTATCGCCCATCCGCTCTGTAAACGCCTGATACACCAGACGGATATCGTGCAGTTTCAAGCCAAGCAGCGAGTCCTCTCCGACTTGCTCCATAACCTCTTCCAGTGCTTCTTCCGACACATCATACTGCGCCAGTTCACACAAAAGGGATTTACATTCATCCAAAAATCCTGCCGCATTTAACCCGCGCTTAAAATACAGCATTTCTTTTTTCTTTTTAGAAAATACCTGATACAAAATCATGATTTTCCCCATATCTTCCAAAACCGTTCGGCGCAGTGCCGGAACCTCTTCAAAGGCACGGTATGCCAGACGGTGGAAACTAAGTACATCAATATTTAAAATCCCCTTATTTCCATTGAGGGAAACTAATGTTTTCTGGGTTTCTAATGTAAACTGATCCGGTACTAAGACAAGATAATTGATACCCGGATTTTCTGACGCGTCTTTTTGAATTTTTTTGAACAGCCAGGTGCTTTTTCCACTGCCGCTCCCGCCTAAAATAAAGTGCAATGACAAACAAACTCCTCCTCTCAAAAATAGAATGCATAGCGGCAACATGCCGCTCATATATTAACAGTAAGCACACGCAAGCACAAAATCCATAAGGAGGTTTTTCCATGGCAAAAACTAAAATTGTAGTCATTCAAATGAAAGAATTAATTTATACGGCAATTTTTGCCGGCCTTGGTATACTTCTCATCGTTTTGCTTATTATTATGTTTCTTCCGGACAAATCAAACAAAGAAAAGACCGGTTCCACAAAGCAGATTTATACGCCCGGTGTTTATACTTCACAGATTAAACTTGGAGATACCACATTAAACCTCGAGGTTGCCGTGGATGCCGACCAGATAAAAAGTGTTGCTTTAGTCAACTTGGAAGAATCGGTGACGACTATGTACCCACTTGTGAAACCGTCACTGGAATCCATTGAAAAAGAGTTGATTGCCGGCACTAAACTGGAGGATGTTCCTCTCTCGGACAAAAGTAAATACACAGAATCACTCTTAATTGAAGGCATCCGCACCGCCTTAAACAAGGCAGTCACAAATCCGGTCTAACTCCGTCTGCCACAGTGCTCTGCTGGCATCGCTTGGCATACGCAGATCACCGCGTGGCGATACCGATACCGTACCAACCTTTGGCCCGTCCGGCAGACACGACCGTTTGAACTGCTGTGCAAAAAAACGGCGAAAGAACGTATTTAACCATTTGGCAATCGTTTTTTTGTCGTATGCTCCTTCAAACGTCACGCAGGCTAGACGGAAGATTTTTTCCGGTCCGTAGCCTAACCTTAATGTATAATACAAGAAAAAGTCGTGAAGTTCATAAGGTCCCACAAGGTCCTCTGTTTTCTGTGCGATTTCGCCCTCTTTCGGAGGAAGCAGCTCCGGACTGACCGGCGTATCCAACACATCGTAGAGAACTTTTTTCAAAATGTCATTTTCACAAGTGTCGGCAAAAAACTGTACCAGATAGCGGACAAGCGTCTTTGGCACGGAACAGTTCACGCCATACATCGACATATGATCTCCATTATATGTCGCCCAGCCAAGAGCAAGTTCCGACATATCGCCGGTTCCAATTACCATACCGCAGACCTCATTGGCAATATCCATCAAAATCTGTGTGCGTTCTCTTGCCTGTCCGTTTTCATATGTTACATCCTGCACTTCCGGGTCATGTGAAATATCTTTAAAGTGCTGCATAACCGCATCCTGAATCCGAATTTCACGTAATGACGCACCTAACTGCTTTGCTAACTGAACCGCATTATCATAAGTGCGGTTTGTTGTTCCAAAACATGGCATTGTGACACAGACAATTCCTTCTCTTTCTAAATTTAACGTATCAAACGCGCGGACTGTCACAAGCAGCGCAAGGGTCGAATCCAAACCGCCAGACAACCCGATTACCGCATGTTTACAGCCGGTGTGGCGCAGGCGTTTGGCAAGTCCATACGACTGAATTGCCAGAATTTCTTCACATCGTTCTTCTCTGTGAGCACGGGTCGAAGGAACAAATGGTGTCTTCTCAAAACTTCTTGTAAGTTTTGTTTCTTCCGGCACACTTGAATCAAACCAGATTGTCGTAAAATCGTCTTTTTTCTGTCCTTTGGTAAAGGTCGTCATACGCCGTCTTTCATTGTGAAGCCGCCCCAAATCAATTTCCGTAATCAAATCCTTTTCTCCGGCAAATGGTTTGCTCTCTTTCAAAACGACGCCATTTTCCACAATCAGATTATGACCGGCAAACACCATATCCATCGTGGATTCTCCCTCACCGGCATCTGCATATAAATACGCCGAAAGGGTACGTGCTGACTGGTTCTTCACAAGTTCTCTGCGGTATCCCGCCTTGCCGGTCAGCTCATCACTCGCCGACAAATTCAAGATAATATGTGCTCCCGCCATAGCAAGTTCACCGGATGGCGGTATCGGTGTCCACAAATCCTCACATAATTCGATTCCAAAGGAAAAACGATGGTATTTTTGGTGCGTAAATATCAGATTGGCACCAAACGGAACGCTCTCTCCTTCTTTCCAGAGATGCTCTCCGTTTTCTGCCGGTGCTTCTACAAACTGACGTGCTTCATAAAATTCACTGTAGTTTGGCAGATAGCTTTTTGGCACAAACCCAAGAATTTTACCGCCATAAATGACCGCTGCCACATTATAAAGTTTTCCGTTATGGTCAAGCGGAAGTCCGACTACACTGACGATTTCGTACGATTTTGTCTCCTCGCAGTATGCAGCCAGAGCATCTTTTGCGCCCTCCACTAAGGTATCATGCAAAAACAAGTCACCGCACGTGTATCCGGTCAGAGAAAATTCCGGAAAACAAACAAGAGAAACTTTTTCGTCTGCCATTTTTTTCACTTTTTCAACCATTTGATTTTTATTATATTGGCAGTCTGCCACGCGCAAATCCGGTGTCGTAACCGCTACTTTCAAAAATCCGTTTTTCATCGTTTTTTCCTCATTTCTTTTTCCACATATAGAAAAGGGCAGCGACCAATCGCTGCCCAACTCTTTCGTAAATACCCGAAATGCCGGCTTCTGATTTTTGACTCCTAGCTATCGGCTAGGTGGGCAACCGCATGCAGCCTTCTGTCTTCCGTTGCTATGTCACCATAGTACCTTGCGGCAGTGACGGCCCGACATCCAACTACAGATATAAGAATCCCGTTTAAAGTATTGTAGGTTCAAAAATTCAGAAGGTATCGAACACTCCAGGAGATGTTCGTTTCTTGATACTATTAGTATACTGAAAACAGCGAAATATATCAAGAAATATTTTCAGAAGTTTCTGGAAATTCTATCGTAAAAATAGTTCCATTTTTTTCATCGCTTCGAACAAAAATATGCCCGCCGTGACGGCTCACAATATTCTTTGCCACAACAAGTCCAAGTCCGGAGCCTTCTTTTTCACCGTGGCTGCTTGCGCGGTAAAATTTTTCAAAAACATTTTCCCATTCACTCTCCGGGATAACAATCCCAAAATCGCGCACCGTTGTCACAATCAGTCCTTCTTCTTTTGCAACATGCATGGTAATCTCTGTTCCCTCGTCCGAATATTTTACGGCATTTTGCAAAAGAACGGTAAACAACTGGCGGACTCTGTCGTAATCTCCCTTCATCAGGGAACATTCGTCGTCATAGGTAACACTGCCCGTCAATTTTTTCTCCTGCATAAGAATACGCATTCCACGCATCGCATCCTGTGCCACGGCAATCACATTTAACACTTCGACATTTAATTCGTAATCCGGATTTTGCATCCGCGACAAAATCAAAAGATCAGACACCAGATGTTCCATACCGTTACACTCGCTCTGAATCCTCTGCAAATATTCTTTCTGCTTGGTTTCATCCGTTACATAACCAGCCACCAGCGTGTCAGCATAACCTTTCATAACAGCAATCGGTGTGCGGAGTTCATGCGATACATTCGAGAAGAAATCCCGGCGGCTCTGCTCTAAGTCCTCGCGAAATTCTTCCGCTTCCACCAACTTATCCGAAAGGGTATCCATACTCTCTGCCAGCGCCCCCAGTTCATCTTTCCGACGGATTCCGGTTTTATGAGCATAATTTCCGGCAGCCAGCACAAGAGCAGCCTCTTTAATCCGGATAATCGGACGGACGAGCTGTCTGGAGAAGAAAAAGGATAATAAAAGCGCCAAAAACGCTCCTACCATAATGCAAATCAGCATGTATTTTTCGTACTGAATCACGGTATTTTCCTGCATTTCCATCGGTCCCGATACGACAACTGCTCCCGACACGTCACCACTCTTATCACGGACCGGCACTGCCAAATGAAGCATAACCGTCTGGTAAATTTCATCGTAATCGCTGTAACTTTTCTTTTTCCCCCGAAATGCCGTTTTGATAATATTCTCTGTTTCCTTCGGAATATCCAGTCCATCCATCTGCACATTGGTATATGTGTCGGATAATTTATGTTTACTCGATTCATCTGCCACAATCCAGATGTCGACATTCTGCATCTTTCCAAAATCTTCCATCGCGCGCAGATAATCCATAAATTCATCCGCTTCACTGTCTTTTACCGCCTGGCTTGTCCGGGTGACAACTCCATCTGCCAAATCCCCTAACTGCTGTTTATACGCCCCCACAATGTTAGTGCGGTTAAAACGTGTAAACATAAGTCCAATCAATATGGTAAAAAACAAAAGAACAGCACCAAATGCAACAAATACACGCCAAAATATTTTCTTCATAGCGGCTCCTTATACAGTAAGTTCAAACTTATATCCTAAGCCCCAAATCGTCTTAATCTCCCAATTCGGATGTGGTACCTTATCTAATTTCGCACGCAGTCTTTTGATGTGGGAATCCACGGTACGGCTGTCACCAAAATAATCCTGCCCCCACAAACTGTCCAACAGGTTATCCCTGGTAAATACCTTGCTTGGATTTCCGGCAAGAATCCACATAGTCTCTACTTCTTTTTTCGTCATCGGAAGTTTTTCCGCTCCTACATAAACGGTGTAAGTCTCAATATTTATCGTCAAATCACTGATGTTTAAAACTTTCTTTTCTTCTGTCGATTCCGAACGTCCCATACGGCGCAGCACCGCGCGGACACGTGCCATAACCTCATCTCCATTAAAAGGTTTGACAATGTAATCATCGGCTCCGATATCCAGTCCCATCACACGGTCGTAATCGTCTCCTTTTGCTGTAACAAGGATAATCGGCACATCCGACTGCTCGCGGATTTTTTCACAAACTTTGTAACCATCCATGCCCGGCATCATAACGTCAAGCAGTACAACTGCCGGATTGGCTTTCTTAAACAGGTCAAGCGCCTCAAATCCGTCCTTTGCCACAACCGGCTCAAAACCTTCTTTTGCTACATAAGTACCTAAAACCTCTCGAATATCTTCATTATCATCTACAATTAAAATTCTCTGCATGGTCTTTCTCCTTTCCCATCTCTTCCTATTGTTTTTTTCCATCATAACAGTTTCAAAAACCAATTTCAAGACCCCTTCACAAAGTGACAAGTTTGTGCCACAAGCACATACTATAGTTACAGTACAAAGTAAATATGCAATGGAAAGGAGCCTTTTCATGAAGAAAAAGTTTACCTCTCTTTTGGTATTTGTACTTCTAATCAGTATGGTTTTACCGGCCGGCACTTCTTTCGCCGCAGGAAAAAAACCAAAGTTGAACATGAAAAAATTAAATATGACTGTTGGAAGCACCTTTTCGCTTCGCGTTTATAACGCAAAAAAGAAGCATAAGATTACTTTCACTTCCTCAAAACCTTCGATTGCAACAGTAAAAACCGAAACGCAAAATGCCAGATATGCCAGTGTATCTGCCCTTGCCATTGGTTCTTCGGTCATTACCGTTACTGTAAAAAAAGGAAAAAAAGTAGTCCGCAACCTCAAATGCCGAGTTCGTGTTTCACCAAATGCAGTAAGTATTAAATTTATGAAAAATCAGGTTTCTGTTCCTCTCTCCCAGAGAACAAGACTTGAAACCATTATTAAACCAAATACTTCTGCCGAAAGACCGGTGTTTGAAAGTTCCGATGAAAGTATTGCCATTGTAAATTCCCGCGGCGTAGTAATGGGAGTTTCTCCCGGTACGGTAACAATCACCGCCACCTTACTTTCACGTAATTTAACGGCATCATGCGTCGTAACCGTACTTCCGGACAGTACGACTTCAAGTACAAAGCCCAAAAAGTACTACGAAAAAAAGAAGCTGCAGAGCATCGCCTATCAATCGGCTGACACTCTGTAGCTTCTTTTTTATCTTTACTTTTTACTGCTGCGCATGAATAACTTTCTTTGGACATTTTTCTGCACATTTTCCACAGCCCTGACACTTTGTGCCATCAATTACGGCAATATTGTCTTCCAATGTTACGGCACCAAATTCACACTGTCTCACGCAAAGTCCACAACCGATACAGCCGGACTGGCAGACTTCCATAACTGCTTTACCTTTATCCTTCGAACTACACTGTACCGCATAAGCAGAAGAATACGGAATCAAATCAATCACATGATTTGGGCAAGTTGCTACACACTGACCGCAGGCAACACATTTGTCACGGTCTACTTTAGCAACTCCATTCTGAATGGATAATGCACCAAACTGACAGACTTCCACACAGGAGCCGAGACCAAGACAGCCATATGAACATGCCTTTTCACCACGTCCCGGTACCATCGCTGCACGGCGGCAGTCCATCTCACCAACATAGTGATATTTATTTGCTGCCACATCACAAGTTCCGGCACATTTTACAAATGCCACCTGTTTTTCTGAACTTCCGGCTTCCACACCAAGAATTTCTGCAATCTTGCCGGCTACCGGTGCTCCACCGACCGGACAACCGTTTACCGGTGCATCCCCGGCTACAATCGCCTCTGCCAAACCATCACAACCCGGATAACCACAGCCGCCACAGTTGTTTCCCGGCAGACACTCACGTACTTTTTCAACTCTTTCATCGGTCTCTACGGCAAATACCTTACCTGCTACCCCAAGAAGAATACCAATCAGGATACCAAGCACCGCAAGGAGAACTACTGAGAAAATAAATACTGTCATTTCAAGTTCCTCCTTTCCTAAAAGCTAACGCCGCCGAAACCGCAGAAAGCAATCGCCATCAAACCTGCTGTTACCAGCACAATCGGTGTTCCTTTCAGTACGCTCGGAATGTTACAATTTTCAAGTTTCTCACGAATACCGGCCATCAGTACAATCGCAAGGAGGAAACCAAGTGATGCACCAATACCGTTTACGGTACTAGCCAGTACTCCATAGTTGTTCTGTACGCTGAGCAGTGCCACACCAAGTACCGCACAGTTTGTCGTAATCAGCGGAAGGTATACACCAAGTGACTGATACAGAGCCGGCATCATTTTTTTCAATACCATCTCAACGAACTGAACCAAAGCTGCAATTACCAAAATAAATACGATAGTATTTAAATATACCAAATCATTTGGCAAAAGCAGGAAGTTATACAATAAACTGGTAATAAAGGAGGCAATCGTAATTACGAATACAACTGCACCGCCCATACCGGCAGCGGTTTCCACTTTCTTGGATACACCAAGGAACGGACAAATGCCAAGGAACTGACTCAATACGAAGTTATTCACAAGTGCCGCCGTAAAAAGAATGGTAAAAATACTCATGCGTTTTCAACCTCCTTTTCTTCCTCGTCCTCTTCTTCTTTGTTTGTTGCGCTCGGCATTTTCAGTTTATTCTGAAGGGCAGTAAGTCCTGCCAGAACAAAGAATGCGCCGGGAGCCATAACAAAAATTGAGATATTTACTGCGCTTGGAAGGATTGTGAATCCAAAAATGGAACCACTTCCAAGGATTTCTCTGAAAATACCAATCAGCGTTAATCCCATCGTAAATCCAAGACCCATACCAATTCCGTCAAATGCTGATGCAATAACCGGATTTTTGGAAGCATAGGCTTCGGCACGTCCTAAGATGATACAGTTTACTACAATCAACGGAATGTAAACACCAAGTGCCGAGTACAAAAATGGAATGTACGCCTGCAAAAGCAGCTGAACAATCGTTACAAACGATGCTACAATTACGATAAATGCCGGAATACGAACTTTATCCGGTATAATCTTACGCAATGCTGAAATCAGCATATTGGATAAAATCAATACAACCGTTGTCGATAATCCCATGCCCAGACCATTCATGGCCGAGGATGTAACCGCCAAAGTCGGACACATACCAAGCATCATGACAAACGTAGGGTTTTCTTTAACGATACCGTTAATAAGGCGCTCGCCACAAACATTTTTACTCATACTGACCAGCCTCCTTTCCGGATGCATCATAGAACAAGATTCCCTTTACCGCTCTCGTAATCGCACGGGAAGTAACCGTAGCGCCCGATAATGCCTGTACCTGGGTATCTGTTGTCTCATTTTTATTATACATTTCTTCCGATGTGCTCTCCGGTGCTTTGATTCCTTTGAAACGTGCCTTAAACTCATCGTTTTCACAGTTTGCACCAAGACCTGCCGTCTCGCTCTCACTGGTAATCTGAATACCGGTAATCGCACTCTGTGCATCTACACCAAGAGCAAAACTGATTTTACCACCATAACCTTTGAGTGCGTTGGCAAGATATACTTTTCCGCCATTTGCTGTCGGATGTACTTCAGTAATCTCTACATATTCGGAAAGCAAATCGCCTTCTTTTACTTCTGCATTTGAAAGGTCATGCTTACCTAAATAAGCAGCCGCACCGGATACCGCTTCTGCATCGTTATCCTTTACGGAATCTCCCTGTGCGACAACAACAGCGCAGGCTTCGTTATTTGTTTTTTTCTGAGCATTGTCAATCGGGTCCTTTGTCAGCATATAAGCACCTGCTAACACGGCACCAAGAATCAGGGTGATCGCACATAAGATAATGGCGTCCTTCATCATACTGCTTTTCTTATCCATTTGCTTTGCCCTCCTTTCCAAATGCCTTTGGAACGGTATAGCGTTCAATCAATGGTACAAACAAGTTGCCGATAATGATGGCAAAGGATACACCTTCTGCGGACTCACCGAAGAATCGGAACAAGCCGGTCAAAAGACCAAGTAAAATTGCATAAATCACTTTACCCTTTGAAGTAATCGGACTCGTCACGTAATCAGTTGCCATAAAGAATGCACCAAGCATCAAGCCGCCACCGCAGAGTTCATACAAAAGCGGATAAGCAGCCGCACCGGCAATTACCATATACAAAATGTCAAATACGGCAAATGTTGCGATGTAAATAACCGGGATTTTCCAGTCGATAACACGACGGAGCAAAAGGTAAATGGCACCAAGCAAAAGTGCTGCTGTCGATGTCTCACCAATGGTTCCTGTCGTTGTTCCCAAAAACATCTTCAAAAGACTTGGGTAACCGCCTTCTTTAACATCCATAAGCGGTGTGGCAGAACTTGCTGCGTCAACGGAAATACCGTATAACCAGTTACTTCCTTCTTTTACCGTAAAACTTGTCATGACGCTACTGAATGACAACATCAAAAAGCAGCGGCCGCCAAGTGCCGGGTTCATGAAGTTCTGACCCAGTCCTCCGAATAACTGTTTCACAACGATAATGGCAAATACACTGCCAAGAACACACATCCACAGATACTTTGGATTTCCCATCGTAGCCGGCAGATTCAATGCTAACAATAAGCCGGTCAAAAGGGCACTAAAGTCATTTGTTGTTACCTTCTGTTTCATCAATCTCTGCCAGATGTATTCTGCCAACATACAGGATACACAGCAGGTTAAAATTACTAATACTGCACTTAACCGGAAATTATAAATACCAATGATGGTAGCCGGCAATAAGGCAATTACGACATCTCTCATGATGGACTGCGTAGAAGAATGGTCACGTACATGAGGAGATGAAGAAACGTTCCATAATTTCTCTTCCATTGTTTCCTCCATTCTGCTGCTTTTGCAGCATATTTTCATGGCTAAACATGCTTATTTTTTTCTGTTCTGGTCCATAACCGCACGTCTTGCCTGTTTGAAAATCTGTGTCAGGCGTCTCTTCGCCGGACAAACAAATGTACAAGTACCACATTCATAACATTCCATACCATTAAGCTTCTGGAAGTAATCCAAATCATTGCGCTCAGCAGCCTGTGCCATCATCTGTGGCACCAAGTGGCTCGGACATACCGTCGCACAACGGCCGCATCGAATACAATTCGTCGGCTCAAATTTTTCAACTTCATCCTCGCTCATTGCCAAAATGGAAGAACTTGTTTTCGTAATCGGCGTGTTCAAATCATACATTGCCATACCCATCATCGGGCCGCCGGAAATCAGTTTCTTCGCATTTTCTTTGAGTCCGCCTGCTTCTTCTAACAGCTCGGCATGGCTCATACCAAATTTGACTTTATAGTTCTGTGGTTCTGCCATCGCATCACCGGTCAGTGTTACCACGCGGCTCATCGACGGTGTTGTCTTACATACGGCATCATAAATAGCAAGTACCGTCTGTACATTATCCACGATACAGCCTGCATCAGCCGGCAGCATTTTGGAGTTAATCTTACGTCCGGTCGTTACATAAATCACCTGACGCTCTGCTCCCTGTGGATATTTTGTTTTTAATACCTTTACCTCAATATCCGGATCGGAATCCGTGAGATACTGAAGTTTTGCAATTGCCTCCGGTTTGTTATCCTCGATGGCAATGACACCTTTTGCATTGTCAAACAAAGATAATACAACGTGAAGTCCCTGAATCAAATCCTCCGGACGCTCTAACATCAAGCGGTAATCCGAAGTCAGATACGGCTCACACTCTGCTCCGTTTACAATGACATAATCAATTTCTTCTTCATTTTTCGGCGTAACTTTGACGTTTGTCGGGAATCCGGCTCCTCCCATACCGACAATGCCGGCATCTTTGATAATCTGACGGATTTCCTCCTTTGTCAACTGGGTATAATCCCTGTCTGCGCCAAGTCCTTCAACCGGCTGATATTCCCCATCATTTGCAATTACAACGCACGTTGCTTTTGCTCCCGATGACAAAAGTCTTGGCTCTACGGCTTTGACCTCACCGGATACAGAACTTACAATGTTGGCGGAAATAAAACCACTTGCTTCGCCAATAATCTGTCCCATCTTCACTGTATCACCAACAGCTACGACAGGTGTTGCCGGGGCTCCAATATGCTGGCTCATAGGAAATACAAGTTCCTCCTTCGCATCCATTTCACGAATTGGAGAATCCATGCTGAGTTCCTTGCCCTCATAAGGATGTGCTCCCCCTTTAAAGGTTGACTGTCCCAATGAAACTTCCTCCTTTACCGAGTTTTTGATACATATTTATCATTATAGCACATTCGACAAAAATGACAAGTTATCGTCTCAATTTTCAAAGTTTGTACACATTTTTTCCTTTTTTTTCCGTTTGAATATGTAAAAACAGCGCCACCCCGGATAGACCGGACCAACGCCGTTTCATTAACTCATTCGATTTCCCGGAAACATCTGTCTTTCTGCATGAAGATGGCTGTATTTTTCCTTTGTCGCCATCCCCCCGCGGATATGCCGTTCGGATTTATTTACATCAAGTATTTTCCTTGCTTTTGCAGCAAGGGAAGGATTAATCCTAAGTAACCGCTCCGTTACATCTTTATGTACCGTACTCTTGCTCACGCCAAACTGGCCTGCCGCCTGCCGTACGGTTGCCTTATTCTTTACAATATATTCAGCAATCGCCACCGCACGCTCTTCAATCGGTGTTTTTTGAATATGATATCCTTTCAAAAAAATCCCCCTGATTTGGTGTTTGTATAATCTATGCACCAAAGAGGGGGATTATTCGTCTATTTAGAGCAAGGCGTTCCTATACATAAATCTGCCATTCAGAATCTCCCTGATTATAGGAAGAAATGGCCTCAATCACCTGAAAATAATGCTCTTTTGCTTTCCAGTAATCACTAAACAAAAGAGGAACTCCCTCACTTCGCCAGGAATACTTATCACTCATTCCCCACCAGACAATGCCGGTAATTTTCGCACCACTGTCCTTTTCCGTCATCAAAAGCATCATAAGATTATACCATTTAGCAATTTGATTAATCTGTGAGGTTTCACTCTGCACCTTGTCCGTCAAGTCCATCTCAGTCAACTGAATTTCAATACCTGCCGCTTTAAAGACATCAATCGCATTGGTACCAATATCCTCAATTGCCGGATATCCCATGTCCAAATGTGTCTGCATGCCAACACCGTCACAGATGATTTCGCCGGTTTTATTTACCTCATCTTTCGTATTAAAATACTGAATCATCTTGACCATTTTGTCACTCACCTGATAGGTATTATACTCATTGCAAAGCAGACTCACATCATCCGTAAGTCCAAAATCTTCAAGAATCGAATGTCCAATTGCAAATGCTTCCTTGATATACACAGGGGTGAGAATGCCGCTATGCTTATTTTTATTATACGTATATTCCGGATAATAAACTTCATCCCAGTAACTCTTTGTGCCGCCATCGTTATTGTGCAAATACTCATTGGCAATATCCCAGTTATCAATTACCTCTCGTCCCACATAAACACCATCCGCGTTTTGATATGTGTAAATATGAGTCATAACATTACGCACTAAATACTCCAAGCGTCCATCCATAACATCTTTCGAAACGTATGCACCCGACTTACTGAAATTTTCCTTAAAGAACCACTGCGGTGTCTGCTTATGCCACACAAACACATGGTAGCGCATTTTAAGTCCGTTTTTATAAGCGGTGTTTAAACAGTTATCAATGGAATCCATATTAATAATCGGATAGGTTGTATCCTTATACTTGTAGGTAAATTTAGCGGTGTCTACATATCCATCCGGATTTGTGTTCGACAACGTAGCCTTTGTACTGCCAAGCAAGTAATCCGGTTTCATCTCATTTCCCATAGTAATGGAATTGTGCTGGGATGCAACAAAACTCATATTTCCGGAATTATTCATTTCATAACTGCCAATCGCATTTCCCACTTTGCCAAACATATCACCATAAGCTCGTTTCAAAGAACTTCCGTCCACAATGTTTGTAATTTCACCATTTCCCAGAGTTACAGACAAAATCTCAATATAACCAACTGATGCCTGCGCATTCTGTACCACAAGATATAAATCACCGCCTGCGTATCCTGCAAGTGAAAGTTCCGCTGTACGATTTACATAAGCATCCGAAAATCCGGCCCAGTCACCATCTTTATTGGCCAGCTTAAATCCAACCAAATTTCCGGAAGTATCCGAAATCTCGACACCATTTTTATCATATACCTCTGCCGTAACCGTAACGGTAGAATACTTTGTCATATCAATTCCCGACAAATAGGATGTCAAATTATAAATACTGCCGGACCACTGACCATTGTACGCATTTTCATTTTTCCAGATACCACCGGACAAATCTAATTTTTTATCCGCTGTTGTGCTCGCAACCGCTGTCCCTGTCACGGAAATATTTAGATAAATAGATGCTTCTCTATATGTTTCCTTATCACTTGGTGTAAATACTACCATATAGTGTTTTTTGCCCGGACTTGTAAGCATAAGTTCCGGATTGGCAAATGAGAATTTTCCTGCCACCGTCACACCGTCTGCATCGGTTACTTTTCCACCGGAAAGTGTAACCGCACTCAATTTTTTCCCGGTCACGGCTCCCGTATATTTTGGCTTTGTCTTAACAACTACCGCCTTCTTTACCGTATAAACCGGAAGTGAAATTCCTTTAATCTCCTCAAAAGAACTGTCTTTTGGAACAAACTTTGCTGTCGCATGGCTTTTCCCCATTTGCTTTAATACGGCATCCGGCTGTTCCCACTCGTAGGAGCCAGAGATTTTTTCTCCATTGCTGTCCGCAATCTCTCCACTAGAAATCGCAACCTCTGAAAGCTTCTGTCCCACTTCAGCCTGAGCCGCAAATGGCTTTCGCATCAATGTGCTGGTGCCATCCGGTACGGGAGTTTCCGTCGGTTTTGCCGTCGGAGCCGCTGTCGCCTTGTCGGTCGGCGATGGCGTTTCTTCTGTGCCATTTGTCGGTTTTGTTGTCGCGCCCGCCGTCGAATTTGCTGTCGGTGCCACCGTTACATTCTGTGTTTTCTTCTCTGGCTGAGCTTTCTTTACCACAATCGTGAGAACAGCCTTTTTCTTTTTATTCGTCTTTGACCGCACGGTAATTTTGGCCGTACCCGCCTGGCAGGCAGTAAGTTTTCCCTTTGACGAGACTTTTACTACCTTTTTCTTTGACGATTTGTATGTCACCTTTTTATACTTCGCCTTATTGGGCTTAACTTTAACGGATACTTTCAGTTTGAAAGAATCTCCTTTTTTCAATGTCAGCTTCTTTTTTACATTTTTAATTGTTACTGATTTTACTTTTGCTTTTGCCTTTGCATCGGCTGACGCAGGCTCATTCAGTGAAAGTCCGGAAACCATCAGCCCCATCGCCGCAAAAAACGCCACAACTCTTTTTGTTGTCTGCTTCATCACAAAAACCTCCTTGTTTCATAACATCCATCGTTATGGATATTATACGAAACAAGGAGGTAATAACGCAATGTATTATCCTAGCAAAACACTACATTTTTAGACATGCTTACAAATCTTCATCCTCATCATAAATTTCATATTTTTTCGCTGCCTGCGCAATATTCAATGAATGGTCGGCCACACGCTCCAAGTCTACTAAAATTTCATTAAAGTATAAGCCCTGAACCGCTTCACATTTCATTTTGCTCAAGCGCTTACTGTTGGACGCACGCATCTTGTCAACCATCTTATCAATATCCGCTTCCAAATCATAAATAACGCGGTACAATTCTTCACTCGGATTTGAAAAATGCTCACATGCCAAATCGTAAATCTTATAAACTGCCTGTGACAATTCCTTCAAATTCTTCAATGCCTTATCAGAGAACTTACGCTTGTCCTCTTTCATCTGCAGTGCATATCCCAGAACATTTTCCGCATGGTCGCCGATACGCTCCAAATCCGTCACAATATGATACAGATTACCGGCATGGGTCGCTTCTTTCTCAGAAACTCCAAGCTGGTTTGTACGAATCAGTGCCGCCACGATTTCTTTATTCAAAAAGTCCACTGCTTCCTCATTTCTCTCGAACTGCTCTTTGGAAATCGTCATATTTCCAAAATAGACTTTTGTCGAAGCCTCCATATTTTCACGAACCAAAGAATGCATTCTGCCGACTTCCTGGTCAATCTGTCCAATCAAAACCGTACCGGACTGATAACCGGATTCATCAATATAATGAAGTGCTGCTTCCTCTTTGTCATCCTCACCGCGAATGACAAATTCAGAAATTTTAACCAGATATTTCGCACATGGCAAAAGAATCGCTACTGTCACAAGGTTGAAAATCGTATTGGCATTGGCAATCTGTCTGGTCGGATTTCCCGGAGCTGTATTTAAAATCCAATCGAAGATAACCGGGAAAATCTGCGTAAGTATCATGAACAGCACCATGCCGATACTCTCAAACAAAATAACGATAAAAGCCACACGTTTGGCATCTTTGCGTCCACCAAGGGAAGCAAGTGCCGGTGCAACACTCGCACCAATATTCATACCGAGCATAATGTAAAATGCCTGTGGAAAGGCACCCGGGAATGCCATAACACCACTGAGTGCCAACATCTGCAAAACACCGACGGATGCTGATGCACTCTGAATAATAACGGTGAAAATAACACCAATCACAACGCACAAAATCGGATTGGAAAACTTCTGCAATAAACTCTGGAACCAAATCTCGCCTGCTAACGGCTTCATTGCTGCACTCATCGTACCAAGTCCAATGAACAATACACCAAGGCTGGCAATAATCTGTCCTACATTTTTTACCTTAGGTTTTTTCGAAAACATAGTAATTGCCACACCAACGAACGCAATCACCGGTGCAATTTCGGAAATATTAAAGGCAATCAACTGTCCGGTAATCGTTGTTCCAATCTTTGCTCCCATCAGGATTCCAACGGAACGCTCCAACTGCATCATACCGGCATTTACAAAACCAACCACCATGACACACATGGCATTGGAACTCTGAATCAATGCAGTCAAACCAGCACCTACAACCATAGCAATAATGCGATTCTGCGTCAGTTTTTCCAAAATTTTCTTTAAATAAGAGCCTGCCACCAATTTCAAGCCATCACTCATTAAGTTCATACCAAAGATGAACATCGCAAGGCCACCCGCCAAATTAATCACATTCCATATAGACATTTCATTATCCTCTCTCTACGTTTTGTAAAGTCATGTAAAATTTATGTGTATCCATGTAAAGCCCCTAACAATTAATATATCATTGTTAGAGGCTTAACTCAATAACTTTATTGTTTTTTTATACTTGCACGGGCAGGGCACTCAAGGAGCAAAATCTCCTGTACCTGCAAACAAAGGGAATTCATTACCGAATTTCTTTCCTTGTCTCTCGCAGCATTTCCGCAGATTCATGAAGTCTTGATACCTCTTTTTCATCCAGCGAAATCGGAATCGTTGTCTCAATTCCTCTTGCTCCCACAATTGCCGGCATACTCAGTACAACATCCTCCAGAGCATACTCGCCATGCATACGGAGTGAAATTGGGAAAATCGATTTTTCATCCCGCACAATTGCCTGACAAATCCGCTTTACCACCATCGCAATTCCATAATATGTGGCATCTTTTTTGGCAATAATCTCATAGGCGCTGTTTTTTACCTGTTCCTCAATGCTCTCGGTATTTCCTTCGTGATTAAAGTGCCCCCGCATTTCACAAAAGGAATTTAACGGAACGCCCGACACATTGGCACTGCTCCACGCCGCAATTTCACTATCACCATGCTCACCGATTACAAAGGCATGCACGCTTCGGCTGTCAACTCGTAAATGCTGCCCCAGATGATACCGAAGTCTCGCAGAATCTAACACGGTTCCTGAACCAAACACACGGTGTTCCGGGAATCCGCTCACTTCCATCGCAACCTGCGTCATAATGTCAACCGGATTTGAGACAATGAGTAAAATTCCCTTGTACTCCTGTTCTTTTATCTGTGTCACAACATCTGTCATTATTTTTGCGTTTTTTTGAACCAAATCAAGCCTTGTTTCATTTGGCTTCTGATTGGCACCCGCCGTAATTACAATAATTGACGCATCGCCTACATCTTCATATCCGCCCGCATATATTTTCATTGGACCGGCAAAAGAGGCACCATGGCTGATATCCATTGCCTCGCCTTCCGCACGATCTTTATCCACATCAATCAATACCATTTCCGAAAAAAGTCCGCTTTGCATAAGCGCAAACGCTGACGCCGAGCCAACAAAACCGCAGCCGACAATTACTACTTTTCTGACATTGACACATTCACACTTCTCTGACATAACACCCTCCATTTTTTACATAATAAATCCATAAGCATCTGCCACTGATTTTCTATTCTGTGTTATGCCCATAAATTGTTTTTTTATTCGTTTCGATGTGGTTTTATCGGACAGACGACACTTATTTTATCTATGTTATTCTGTTATACTTATGACTTGTAAATATAAACCAAATCCGCTATACTATTTTTATTAGGAAAGGCGGTGAAAGGATGGATGAAATGACAGATAAGGAATTAATTACCATACTCATTGACAAGTACACAGATTTACAACGCATTAAAAAAGCAAACAATGACACCCCAAACGAAGAGCTTGATTATCAAATCAAAACAACCACGGCAAAATTATCTTCCATGGGTATTAATGTTGAAGATTTGACCTTATAAAAAGCAAAATTTTAGATTATGAGTATAATAATACCCTCCATAGGAAATAGTATTTCTCATGGAGGGATTCTTATGAAAAAAGATAAAATGAAATCAAAAAATACGGATTATTCCTGTGACGACTATGACGATTTCTTTGAGGACAACATGGCCGAGACTGAATCGGATTACGACGACATTTCTGATTTTGAGCCGCCAAGAGATGTGCCCAAAAGGAAGGAATGATTCTTATTATATTTAGGACAGTGCAATATATGTCGATGCTGTTTCAGCCTTTTGTTGCAACTCTCTTTTTCACGTGCTAAAATAATGTGTTATCAGAGCAGCAAAAGCCCCACACAATCCAAAAGGAGGAAGCAGACATGGCAAAAAGGAAATTATCATCAACCCAAATATGCTACCGCATTAGTCTGGCACTTCTTCCTATTATGCTTGGTCTTTCCCTTTTGTATCAGGCAGGGATTTTTATTCCTACTAAGATTTTTCCACCTTGTATGTTCCATGCTTTGACCGGTTTTTCCTGTCCCGGCTGTGGCAGTACACGGGCGGTTTCCGCTCTGTTTCGTTTTGACTTACTCACCAGTTTAAAACTTCAACCGGCAATCTTTTACTGTTCCCTTGTCTATACCACCTTTGTCCTTTCTCATACGCTGGCATTGCTCATAAACGGCATAAAAAAGAAACACCCCTCTCTTTTCAAAAAGGGATGTATTCTTCATCATTTTTCTCATTTTCGCGGCATGCACCTAAGCGCAAATATCCTTTATGTACTTGTTTGGATTTTCCTTGGTTTTGGTGTACTGCGATTTGGTTTTGAATTGTGGGTTAAGTTTATGTAATTTCAATTATTATATATTATCAATTCTACAAAAACATCTTATATGTAGAGTACACGGATGCAGCTGTACAAAATGCAACCACGCAAACTGCAAGTACAATTGCACCAAGTACACAACCAATAATCGATGTAATAAATCCTGCTGTTGCCATGCCTTTTTTCTGAGGCGAAAACATCGTCTTACTACGTGAATACAATACTAATGATACAATGGCGCACGCAAGACTGATTACTCCCCAAGCGATGCAGCATAAACAAATCGAAACAATACCAAGCACAAAAACTGCAATAGCAATACCATCTTTATTCTGATTTGGCATCGGACTAGGATTCGGCTGATACTGGTAGCCATTATTATTCATCTGTTCGTCCATTTTTTCCTCCTTATAAACTGTGGTGTACCTAAATAACTATCATAATAATTCTTGCAATCAGTCCAATTCCCCACAGGCAAATGCCGATAATACTAGTTACAAAACCAGCTGTTACCATGCCCTGCTTCTCCGGTGAAATATCATTTATGCTTGATGCGCGCAGTGCCAATGCCACGATACCACAAGGAGCACAACAGCAAATTGATACTATACCAAGAACCAAAATAGCAACTGCATAATTGTCCTTATTCTGATTTGGCATCGGATTCGGCTGACTCTGGTAGCCATTATTATTCATCTGTTCATCCATCTTTTTCTCCTCCTTATCGTTTATTTATTTCAAGTGTAACCGAATTTCCGTTTCCTTGTCAAGGAGTATCTTTCTTAACCTTCTGCGAAATCACGCGCTCATAATCATACCCGGTGTCCTGCTGCCTCTCGACTGGTTTCAATTCAAATGCCACAACCGCATTTTTCTCCAAACAGAATGAAATTTTCAAGCAGTCTTTTTCCGCTTTTACCGTCTGGGTTGTAATCCATGGCTTCGCCGCTTCACGCAGCAAACTCACCTCATCTTTCGATGGATTTGCCGTCTCCCCAAGGTCGTGCCAGACTTTCAGCGGATTGCCATGCTCTTCATCTACAATTTTTACAAGATTGCAGTATTCTTGTCGTTCATAATTCTCCGGCAGATGAATGGTATAAGTGACTTCCTTCTTCTCGCCTTTTCCATCATTGTCCGGATTCCAGATAACACCATAATAACTGTCATCTTTCTGCTTTGTAATAAGCGAATCCTCAGAGCGGTGAATGCAGGTGCCGGTTAATTTTTTATAAAAAGCAAATGTCCAAAACGTCGGCTTTGGAATACAGCCATTTGCTACCAGTCCAAATCCACCATGAAACGGAGTAAACGGAACCCCCAGTTCCTCAAACACATCGCCAAATGTCCAATACGAATACGACGTGTGGCAGTCCCCAAGTCTCGACAGCATATGCGCCACATACGCAGCGTTATAACAGGTATCGTGTACCGGTGCATTCGGAATATACGACGTGTTATATTCTGTGATATGAATATCTTTGCCGGCAAACTCCTCATAACTGTCCACAATTTCACGCGATTTTTCCAATCCAGAAAATGCATCGTCCGGATCATGTAAATCAATATAGCCATAATGTCCTACCCGATCCGGCACATAACTTGTATAATGATGCCGCGTCACAAAGTCAAGCGGCAGTTTTTTCTTCTTTACATAATCAAGAAAATCCTGCAGCCACGATACATCATCAACACCGCAAATCGCCGGTCCGCCAACCAGAAGTCTTTCATCCACTTCTTTCACTGCCTTTGCCGTAACTTCATATAAATGAAAATATTCCTGTCTGTCAGCATCTTTCCAAAACCCCGGCAGATTCGGCTCATTCCAGACTTCAATCGGCCACAGCAAAACCTCATTTTCCCCATAACGCTGCATAAGATGACGAAGCGTGTTCTGCACAAGGCGCGCCCACTTATCATAATCCGCCGGAGGCGTAATATTACCCTTCCAGTAAAATACCGTCTCTTCGCCGCTTGCCATTTGTTCCGGCATAAAACCAAGTTCAATAAATGGACGAATTTTCAAATCCTGATAAGCATCCATCACCATATCCAAATAAGTAAAATTGTATTCTTCTTTCACGGAACCATCCGGCGTAATAAATTCCTGATAAATTGCCATGTCCTTACAGAAAAGTCCATGACCACGGATATAGTCAAATCCAATCTTTTTCTGGACCAGCGCTAACTGGTCTAAATATTCTTTGTGAAGCGCCAAATCCATGCGTCCTGTTCCGATACAGGAAAATGCGCGGTTGTGAAACATGACCGGTTCATTTTCATAAACTTCATATTTTTCCATAGTAACCTCCCTTAAACAATCATAAATAATGAAACAGGCTGGCAGCATTTATTTGTAAATAACAAACGAACACCGTCAGCCTATTCCCACATTCAAAAAAGTGCCTGCTAAACCTTTTTCATCGTCATTGTATCATATGCCCCACACCTAGAAAATGGATTATCCAATCATTCTATTGCATTTTTACAATAATTTAGTCCATCCTTTTCCCATATTGCCTGCCTTCTCTTTTCATCTAAAACAAGCCATTCTTCCAGAGACAACGGCGTATAATCAGAAAACATGCAGAATGTATTAATCATCCGGCATGGAATCGGCATAGGTTCATTCTGCCCCGGATTCTGGTGCTTCGTGTTTCGTGTCATACGGATGAACTCATTTACCAAAACTTCATCGTGTGTATCATGTACATGTCCGTACATCATCACCGTTTTCGGATTTCCCTCCTTATTACGGCGGTACTGCCCATTGTAGCAAAAGATTGGATAGTGCGATAAAATAATCTTTCTTTTATTATCGTTCAGCTCCGCATACGGCTTAATCCACTCAAAACGGGTTGCATCAAACCGGCGGTCCTCGAGATAATTGTCGTGATTTCCTTGCACAAGAAACAGCCTGCCATTTAACTGCTGCAAAATATCATTCGTCTTTTTCCCACGTTCCATAGAAACATCCCCAAGAATAACGACCTCGTCATTTTCCCGGACTTTTTTGTTCCAACGCTCAATCATATATTCATGCATTTTATCACAGTTTTCAAACCCGCGGCAATCCATTTTCGTAAGCAGGCTTTCATGGTAAAAATGTAAATCCGAAATATAGTAGCGCATCAGCACCTTCCTTCCTAAAAAAGTGTAATTTGTAAGTTTTCAAAACCGTTCTCATCAATCCGCAAATAACGAAAAAGTTTACCCAGATATCCGGATAAACTTTCTCACATAAAAAGGGATTTATTGAAAAGCAAGCACTTGTAAGCAATTTAAAATTACAAGATTTCATGAATCCAGCCTTTTGGAGCTTCGATACGGCCCATCTGGATTCCTGTCAATGTATCATAAAGTTTCTTTGTAATCGGTCCCATCTCATCCATACCACTTGGGAAACAGATTTCTTTACCATGGTCAACGATTTTACCAACCGGCGAAATAACAGCAGCTGTTCCGCAAAGACCACACTCAGCGAAGTCTTTTACTTCATCGAATTTAACTTCTCTCTCCTCTGCCTCTAATCCCAAATACTCTTTCGCTACATACATCAAAGAACGTCTGGTGATGGATGGAAGAATACTATCCGACTTCGGTGTTACCACCTTGTTATCTTTGGTAACAAAGATGAAGTTTGCACCACCGGTCTCTTCTACCTTTGTACGGGTAGCAGCGTCCAAATACATATTCTCATCATAGCCCTGATTATGAGCATCTACGATTGCATGAAGACTCATCGCATAGTTCAAACCGGCTTTTACATGACCGGTACCATGAGGTGCTGCACGGTCAAAATCACTAACACGAATCGTAATCGGTTTTGCACCGCCCTTAAAGTAAGGACCTACCGGTGTACAGAACATACGGAACTGATATTCCTCTGCCGGTTTTACACCAATTACCGAACTGCTCGCAAACATGTACGGACGAATATATAAGGTAGCACCAGAACCATAAGGCGGTACATAAGCCGCATTGGCTGCTACTACTTTCTCAACTGCTTCTACAAATCTATCTTCCGGAAATGGTGGCATTTCCAAACGCTTTGCCGTATTTGCCATACGGGAAGCATTCAAATCCGGGCGGAACGTAACAATCTTGCCATGCTCCGTAGTATATGCTTTCAAACCTTCAAAACAAGTCTGTGCATACTGCAATACACCAGCACATTCATTCATAACGACATTGGCGTCCTTTGTCATCACGCCATCATCCCAAGCGCCATTCTTAAAATTTGACACATAACGCTCATCGGTCTGATAATAACCAAAGCCAATATTGGACCAATCGATATCTTTCTTTTCCATCTAGAATTCCTTCTTTCTTCTGTCATTTCACTGACTTTTGTCCTTGTTCTATCTTACTCCATCCATCTGGCACTGTCAAGACAGCAATGCTAAATTTTCACGAAAGCTACAAGCCATGCAAAAAAACAAACTCACGCTGCTTCGTCGGGAGCTCGCTCACGTAAGAAGCAGTGGGAGATTGTCTTTTTATAGGGCGACAGCCCGTGACCGAGCAGGCTCTGCCTGCGAGGTTGCATGGCGCAGCTTGTGAGGCGACAGCCCGTGACCGAGCAGGCTTTGCCTGCGAGGTTGCATGGCGCAGCTTGTGAGGCGACAGCCCGTGACCAAGTGAGCTTTGCTCACGAGGTTGCATGGCTTGTGTAGTATAACGCGACAGATTAGAAGATTCCTTGGCGCACCAGCGAGCCGGCAACTTGCTTCATGCAACGCAAATTGTCTCCAAAGTCCAAAAACGTTGCATGCACACAAAAAACTTCCATTCCCAATGCAACGCAATCTCTCAAATCAGCAAAAAAGAGTTGTTTTTGTGTCGTGATTCGCCTAAAAACATCGCAAAACAAAAAAAAATTGCAACCCTTTCCCCCAAAAAACATAAAAAAGGTTGCATGGCGTAACAACGCAACATTTTTTTACAAAACTTGACATTTTTCCATTGCAATATAATCTCTAATGATGTAGTATTAAGTTATGTTAATCTTGTGCGTGTTTTTTTCACTATGTTTATTTTTCAAAACAGTCATAAAAAAGGGGGGTGTTTCGAATAAATTTTGTATAGATGCAAATAAACGCAATGGTCGCGAACCGTATTTAACCATTGATACAAAAAAAAGGAAAGTATGATAATTCATTGCCTCATTATCATGTAAGGGTTTATTATGAAAAATAGTAAAGGTATTTTATTAAGGGCGTTAATGTGTTTTGCTCTATCGTATTTTTTATGCGCACAGTTCATTACACAGCCCACCGTATGCAGCGCTAAAATCTACAAAGTTAAGGAGCATGAAAAACCGGCTGGTTTAAAGGGTGAATTTATTGCTTACTATGACTTCCAGAAGAAGAAAACTACATATTACGATAAGAATGAGATTCCTACGAAAAAGTTCCAAAAAAAAATGAATTATAAACCGCAAAAGCCAGACGAAAAGCTGATACAACGTTATAAGGTAAAAAGCGTTAATACACCGACCAAACTACTAAATACTAATTTCACGAGTGATGTCAATACTACAGGTACAAGTTTATATTCCTATTTACCAGATAATAGAATTAAAGTAAGTTCTTCTGAAATTAATTCAGCCCCATATTATTCAACGTGCAAGTTAACAATGAGATTTCTAGACACACCTGGATATATCACTTTAGGAACAGGGTATGAACTATGGAATAAACTATGCGCAACAGCAGGTCACTGTTTGCTAAACTCAAACGGAAAATACTTTAACTCTATTAAAGCCGAGTTTGGATACAATAATGGTACTTGTATAAATCAACAAGCACAATTAACTCTATCGATGACTGTGTTATTGACTCCAACAACTACTGCATGCCGGGACAGAGTGGCTCACCATTATATCTCCCAGGTGGATATGCCATTGGCATAACTTCTGGAAATGCAAACGACCGTTCTATATTTTCTGTCCAACTTGATAATGGTATTACGACTTGGCTTAACCAAAATGGCTATTTTGACTAAAAGGAGAATTGAAAATATGAAGCGTATTATTTTGTCTTGTTTAAGTTTACTCATGTTATTTTCCATGCTTACCCCTTGGAAAACAAGTGCAAACTCAAAGAGCAAGTTGAACAAAACCAGTATTACCATGTACACAGGAACAAAAGTAAAATTAAAACTAAAAGGGACTAAGAAAAAATGTAAATGGTCCGTAAATAAACCACAGATAATCTCAGTTTCCCAAAAGGGAATCGTAAAAGCAAAGAAAAAAGGAAAGGCTAAAGTAATTGCAAAAATCAAGAAGAAAAAATATATTTGCAAAGTAACAGTAAAAGTCAAAAAAAGCAAACAGATAAATCAAATTCCGGCAACAAGTCAACACCGGACACCTCAGCAAATACAAACGCAAACGACAGTACGGTAAAAAGTCTGACTAATCTGTATATTAAAAATGTACTGCAAAACAATACCGACACATGGATTTTGGTAAACACAAAAGATTCATCCGGTGTAACCTACTCCATTTCGTATCAGTCAATTGGTGCAAATGTTGCCATCACGTTAAACGGAAAAACTGTCGATAAAACAGCATTGCAGAAAGGGGATTCCTTAGAGATTGGGTACACAGGAGATTTGCCGGATGCCAGAAAATCATGGATACCTCATCTTGCATATCTGAAAGCAACAAGAGCATAACAAGTTTTGCCGGCTGGATTTCAGACAGCAAACAATTCTTGTAAATTAAATATTTATATTTTAGCAAAGCCACACTGCTTCGTCGGGCACTGCCCGCAATAGGAAGCAACGTGGCTTTGTTTTTTTAGGGCGACAGCTATTTGGGTTATAGAACTGTATATGCGTAGTTTAGTTCATATTTCTTTTACACAGTCATTCTATCTATACGCTCCATTGAAAAATAGGAAAACAAAACAGTATATTACATGATAAAATTTACAAGAAAGAGTATTGTTGCCGAATACAATACGAACTTTATGATTATAGCCACCCTTTATTGAATAAATGTTTTATTTTATCGGCGACAAAACAAACAGTCTCAAAAACAATTTTAAAAAGGAGGGTTTTCTATGAAGAAAACACACAAAAAACATGTAGCTTTATTAACAACATTAGCCGTGATTGTTTGCACATTATTTTATACAAACACAGCCAAAGCAGATACTGAAAATTCTTGGGATTCTTCAGATGTAGTAAAAGTTTCAAAATGTACTGTTAATGGGACCGAACGGATATTAACTTTATATTCAGATGGTAGCTTATTCTTCAAGGTAAAAGAAAATGGATATTCAACTATTTTGCCTGATGCTTTAGATATAGGCTTTGACAAACTTGGAACCATCTACTGTATTGATTCCGACAATATTATACGTTGGTGGAACTATGACTTAGCAGCAGATGCCCCCGGTTTTCATTCTATTTTTATATTAGTAAACAATGAAGAAATAGGTATCGATAATGTTAAAGAATTAATACTTGATGAAGACAACAACTATGTTATTGGTTTTAGAACTTTTTCTGGAGAAACTTATCCAACATTAACAATGTCTGAAATGAAAGCTTTTCTGGAAATTCCTGACAGTCCTACGCCAACGCCTACTCCGACCGCACCAGTGTCTATTCCTTCTGCAACTCCAAAAGTTACCCCTACTACTCCTCCAAAAAACACAACTGATCCTGTTGTTACACCAAAAACAGTTACAACAAAGAAAGTTGTTAAAAAGAAAGCTGGTTATTCCTGTCTTTCTATTGGAAATAAAGTAACTAGCAAGTACAAACTTGCAAAGGGTAAACTTACTTGGAAAGGAAGCAGCAAGAGTAAGAAATATTCTGGCATTAAGTCAGCTGCATTCATAAAGAAAAGTGGCAACCTTGTCTTTTTGACTAAAAAAGGTAAAGTATACACCTTATCTCCTAAAGGGAAGAAAAAGTGTATTGTTAAAAAGAAGGGTAAAAAACTTATCTTAAAAAATAAGTTTGCAGTAAAAGTCCAGGCAGGCAAGAAATATATTAACATAGTAAACAAGTAATTTCGATAATTGAAGCCATGCAAAAAGACAAACTCACGCTGCTTCGTCGGGAGCTCGCTCACGTAAGAAGCAGTGGGAGATTGTCTTTTTATAGGGCGACAGCCCGTGACCGAGCAGGCTCTGCCTGCGAGGTTGCATGGCGCAGCTTGTGAGGCGACAGCCCGTGACCGAGCAGGCTTTGCCTGCGAGGTTGCATGGCGCAGCTTGTGAGGCGACAGCCCGTGACCAAGTGAGCTTTGCTCACGAGGTTGCATGGCTTGTGTAGTATAACGCGACAGATTAGAAGATTCCTTGGCGCACCAGCGAGCCGGCAACTTGCTTCATGCAACGCAAATTGTCTCCAAAGTCCAAAAACGTTGCATGCACACAAAAAACTTCCATTCCCAATGCAACGCAATCTCTCAAATCAGCAAAAAAGAGTTGTTTTTGTGTCGTGATTCGCCTAAAAACGTCGCAAAACAAGAAAAATATGCAACCCTTTACCTCATACCAAGACAAAAGCGTTGTTTTAGACACCCCAGACAAAATCCCCCGGCTAAACCGCCCCATCTTCCCTCATACAGTAGAGATTTTATATCTTTTTGGTATCCTGCGTATAAACACGCGGGTATCTGGCATGCTTGCATGCCGATACCCCTGCGCGTTTATCAGCGGGAGCGGCGCAGGAATACCAAAAAGATATAAAATCTCCACTTGAAACCATCCCCCCTTTCATTGTAAAATAAACTCAACCCCGCAAAAAGGAGACCGTTATGAAACACATTTTATGCTATGGCGATTCGAACACACACGGATACATTCCCGGTGGCGGACGCTATGATGACGATACACGCTATACCGGTATTCTCGCCAAATTACTCGGCAGCGACTACCGGATTATCGAGGAAGGACTAAACAGCAGAACCTCTTCCTTTGATGACCCTTTTGAGCCATACAAAAACGGAATGGACTGTCTGGTTCCCTGCTTAGACTCGCATAAGCCATTGGATTTAACCATTCTTATGTTAGGAAGCAATGACATGAAAATTTATTTCTCGCCTTCCGTCGAAAAAATTGCAGGAAGTCTCGCCAAAGTATGCCAGACAATCCTAATGGTAAGCGAGGCACCGGTTCTGTTAGTAAGCCCGATTTATCTGGGCGATAACATGGCAGATTCCGACTTTGCAACAAGTTTTCCGCCATCTTCCATTGCAATTTCGCATGAACTTGGCGGTGCACTTGAAGAAGTTGCAAGACAACTGGACATTCCTTTTTTAGATGCCGCAAAAGTCACCCTGCCATCCAAAGAAGACAGTCTTCACTTAACAAAAGAAGGACATTTGGCACTTGCCAAAGCACTTGCCAAAAAAGTAAAAGAAATCTTAGAATAAGCGAGGCGATCATATGAATGTAGTAGGAATTATAGCAGAATACAATCCCTTTCACGAAGGGCATGCCTATCAAATTCAAAAAGCAAAGGAACAATGTGGTGCAGAATTCGCCGTTGTCGTAATGAACGGTGATTTTGTCCAGCGTGGCGAACCCGCCATTTTTGACAAATATACCCGCACAAAAGAAGCACTTTTAGGCGGTGCCGACCTCATTTTTGAACTGCCGGTCCGGTTCGGTCTATCAAGCGCCGGTGATTTTGCCATGGGCGGCATTCTTGCATTGAACGCTCTTCCATTTGTCACACATTTATGTTTTGGCACGGAAACCGGCGACCTCACCCCTCTTTTGCAGGCCGCCACCTTTCTTTGCGATGAACCCGATTCCTACCGCACGCGCGTGAAACACTTTGTGAAACAGGGTATTCTCTATCCCAAAGCCCGCTCACTTGCCTTGGCTGCTGAATCCGGGCTGCCAACAGAAACCTGGGACTCGCCAAACAACATTCTTGGCTTAGAATACTGCGTCGCCCTGCAAAAGCTTCATTCTAAAATTAAACCTTTTACCATACGGCGCGAGGGGCAGGGATACCATGACAATGACACACCGGCACTCTCCGATTTTCCTTCTGCTACTTTTCTGCGCAAACAAATTCGCAAAGCCGGGGAAAAGGAAAACCTTTCGCTAAGCGATTTTTCATCCCTGATTGGCTACTCTCTTTTAACCGCAAAAGATTTGTGCCGGATAAAAGATATTACGCCGGATTTGTCTGACCGCATCCGGAATGAATTGCCAAAATACCGGGAGATAAATGAATTCGTAAAGACAATTAAAAATCCGTCCCTCACAACCGGACGAATCAAGCGCAGCTTCTTTCAGTGCCTGTTTGACATCGAAAAAGAAGAACCGGTTATGCCGTATCTGCGTGTTTTAGGCATGAAAAAAGAAGCATCTTCCCTGCTTTCACAAAAAGAAAATGCTTCTTGTCAGATTCTCACAAAACTTGCCTTTGATGTGCCAAAAATGGACGATACTGCAAAAAAACTCTTCGCAAAGGACTTACTCGCTTCCGATTTATACCGGCAAGTCTTTTGTCATAAATACAATCAGACACTGCCTAATGAATATCAGCACTCGCCGATTGTCCTTTGAGCCTGCCATATAATTTCGTCATTTTTCTGATTTTTTCACAAAGTTTATCATCAAACACGCCACCGGCCATCCGCCATTTCCAGTTGCCGCCAAGTGTCGATGGTGTATTTATTCTTGCCGAATTTGGCAGACACAGATAATCCTGTGCAGGAATAATGCAAAGATCCGAAACACTTCCCATCGCCAGCGCAATCAAATCCCATGTCAATTTTTTCTTCGAGGTAAACCGGCTGCGGTTCATATAGCGAAGCGCCACATCCTTATCCTCTTTTTTTAACTCATCAAAAAAACTATATGTTGTCGCATTATCATGCGTTCCGGTATAAACGACCGAATTTCTGTCATAATGATACGGCAGATAATCGCTGTCCTCTCTGGAATCAAATGCAAACTGTAACACTTTCATCCCAGGGAAACCGGAATCCGCCAAAAGTTTGCGGACCGAATCAGTCAAAAATCCCAAATCCTCAGCAAGAATCGGAAGTTTTCCCATTTGATTCTCCAAAGTCTCAAACAACTCAATGCCCGGACCTTTTTCCCACTCACCAAATTCTGCGGTTGCATCTCCGTACGGAATCGCATAATATTCATCAAAGCCTCGAAAATGGTCAATGCGGAGCATATCATACAACTCGTAACACGTTTTAATTCTTGAAATCCACCACGAATACCCCTGATTCTTGTGAACATCCCAGCGGTACAATGGATTTCCCCAGAGCTGCCCGGTTGCAGAAAATGCATCCGGCGGACATCCCGCAACTGCCGTCGGCAGTCCATTTTCATCAAATTGGAACAATTCCGGATGTGCCCAGGTATCCGCACTGTCTAAGGCAACATAAATCGGAATATCCCCAATAATTGAAATCCCTTTGTCATTGGCATATTTTTTCAACGCCGCCCATTGAGTATAAAATTCATACTGAACAAATTGGTAGAAATTAACATCTTCCAGCAAACGGTTTCGATAAGACACCATTGCCTCCGGCGAACGAAGCCTAATAGCGTCCTCCCACTCCAAATAACTTTTTCCGGACTTATTATCTTTAATTGCCATAAACAAGGCATAATCAGCAAGCCACTCGGAATTTTCCTGCACAAACGCCTGATAAGAAACATCCGCTTCAATACTACTGTTTGCATATGCCTTCCGTAACAGACCAAGCCGCTTCTGAAACAACACATCATAGTGTACTTCTTTACCACTCGTTCCTTCGGCGGCGCGAATGCAGTCATTCTCGGTTAAGTAACCCTTTTTCACAAGGTCATCCGGTGAAATAAAATACGGATTTCCGGCGAAAGTGGAAAATGCCTGATATGGCGAATCTCCATAGCCGGTCGGTCCCATCGGCAGAATCTGCCAGTAACTTTGACCCGCCTTCACCAACTGGTCTACAAAATCATAAGCACACCGGTCAAAACAGCCAATCCCATACTTGGAAGGGAGGCTGGCAACCGGAAGCAAAACACCACTGCTTCTTTTCATAACCTATGCTCCTTCTGTCTGTGGCAGCACTTAATTTGCTGCTAATAACGCTTTACTTACTTTCACATCAAATTTATCTGACCACGTTTTGTATATCTTTTGAAAACTTTCCGTCTGTTTTTCAGACACAAGCTGATTCCGGTACTGCTGCTGCAACGCCGCTGAATTGGTCTGAATACAATGCGCAATATAAAAACCGTCTTTTTCCTCAATAAGTGCGGATGTCTGATTCTTTTTCAGACTGACGACAGCTTTTGCAAGATTAGTACGGCTATCCTGATTTCCAATTACATACTCAATCGCATCTGCCTGTGTTTTGTTTTTTGCCACCGTATAAAAACTATTCTGTGAACTTGTCACTTCACTCAGAATCTGTGACATCGTATTTTTCACAGTTTCCTTATTTTTCGCGTTCGCTGCCTGATAAATCAATTCCACCTTTGCCGCCGAAAGTGTATTGGCCGCATAATCAATTTTGAGTTTCCCCATCTGTACATTGTACATTTTCTGCGCCAGTTTGTTTTCCTCGAAAATTTTAGAAAGTACCTTTAATTCAATTCCCTGCGTCTGCTTGTCCTTCGCCGGAATCGAATCAAACACCGTCTTTGCCCGGTAGTCTGCCTCTTCCTTTTCATCCGTTTCAAGCTGCACCTTCTCGATAGCCGCCTCTTTGCCAATTACCTTTACCTGAATAATCTGGCGAAGCACCGATTCAATCGCTTCCTGTCCGACAGACTTATCCTTTACCGCTTTATTGTACTTCCAAATATCGGTTCCCAAAATACTCTCATACTGATTCTTCATAAAATAATAGTAGGTCTTGTATTCCTTATAAGAAACTGTCGTCTTTCCTACCGCAATAACGGAAGAATCCTCTTTTAAGTTACTGTTTGATACCGATGCCGCACGCTCGGAAGAGCTTGTTTCCTCCACCGCCTCGCTACCACATCCAACAACACCAATACACATGCCGGCACATACTAGTATTGCCAAAATAAATTGTTTCATATCGTTCCTCCTCATTCTTTATTTGATATGCTAAGTGCACGAATTTCATCTACTATTTTCTCCGCCTCCGAAAGCACATTGCCCGTATATTGATAAACAAAATATGGTTTTGCCCCCGGCACAAAACGAAGTTTTCTCCCCATCGATGCGATGAGTTTAGGAATTCCTTCCACATCAATTTTCGCCTGTGGATACATCACAAACTGAAGCTGCTCTTTTTTACTTGCCACCTCCATAATAAACGCTTCATGCGCCTTCGCTTTCAAAATGGCAATATTCAAAAGATTCATTACACTCTTTGGCGGCTCACCAAAACGGTCAACCAACTCATCAATCATGTCTGTTTTTTCGTCTTCCGTCTCAAGTTCCGCAATTCTTTTATAAATGTCCAGTTTTTGGAATTCATTTTTAATATAACTGACCGGAATAAATGCGTCAACCTTTATTTCGACACTCGTTTCATATTCTTCCTCCGGCACTTCTTCTCCTTTGCACTTTTTCACCGCTTCATTGAGCATTTTACAGTACAAATCATACCCGACTGCTTCCATGTGTCCATGCTGGCTTGCACCCAAAAGATTACCTGCCCCTCGTATTTCCAAATCCCTCATGGAAATGCGGAATCCCGAACCAAGTTCCGTAAACTCCTTAATCGCCGCCAGGCGTTTTTCTGCCACTTCTTTTAGCAATTTGTCCCGTTTATAAAGGAGAAATGCATAAGCCGTGCGGTTACTTCTTCCCACACGTCCGCGTAACTGGTAAAGCTGGGACAGTCCAAGCCTGTCTGCATCCTCAATAATAATCGTATTTACATTCGGAATATCAAGCCCGGTTTCCACAATCGTAGTCGCTACCAAAACATCAATCTCACCCTCAACAAACCGAAACATCGTCCGCTCCAGTTCACGTTCATTCATCTGTCCATGGGCAAAGGCAACCACCGCTTCCGGCACAAGTTTCGCAATTTCATTTGCCACAATATCCATATTGCCAACACGATTGTATACATAGTACACCTGACCGCCTCTTCCGATTTCTCGTAAAATGGCTTCTCTTACAATCGGCTCACTTTTTTCCATAACAAATGTCTGAATCGGCATACGGTCTACCGGCGGCTCCTCCAAAACACTCATATCGCGGATTCCAACCAAACTCATATGAAGGGTTCTCGGAATTGGTGTCGCCGTCAGCGTCAGCACATCAATATCATTTTTCATCTGCTTTAATTTTTCTTTGTGCGTCACACCAAACCGCTGTTCCTCGTCAATCATCAAAAGTCCCAGATTCTTATAAGAAACACTTTTGCTTAGAAGCCTGTGAGTTCCAATGACAATATCAACACTGCCCTTTTTCAAACCATCAATCGTTTTTTTCTGCTCCGACGGTGTTCGCAGACGGCATAATAATTCCACGTTAATTCCGTAATCTCTCATGCGCTGTGAAAAAGTATTGTAATGCTGTGCCGCGAGAATCGTTGTCGGCACTAAAAAGGCAACCTGGCAGCCATCCATCACCGCCTTAAACGCGGCACGAATCGCAATCTCTGTCTTGCCATAGCCAACATCGCCGCAAATCAAACGGTCCATAATGCGGCTACTTTCCATATCTGCCTTTGTCGCCTCAATTGCCTTTAACTGGTCTTCCGTTTCCTCATACGGGAAAAGTTCTTCAAATTCTTTCTGCCAGACCGTATCTTTTTCAAAACAATGACCTTTTTTTGCCTGCCTCTTGGCATACAATTCGACAAGTTCCCCGGCAATCTCCTTAACCGCACCTTTCACCCTCGTTTTGGTCTTTTTCCATTCCGGCGAATTCAATCGGTTCAGCTTTGGAACTTTAGCATCACTTCCCGCATATTTTTGCAGCACTTCAAGCGACGTCGCAGGCACATACAAATTACTTCCTGCCGCATACGCCACCTTCAGATAATCTTTTGTCACATGATCTTTTTCAATTTTTTCAATCCCCTGATAAATGCCAAGACCATGATTTTCATGAACTACATAATCACCGATTTTTAAGTCGTTAAAACTGTGAATCGCAGCACCATTATACTGCTTTACTTTTCGTTTTTTCTTTTTCTTTGCGCCGAAAATATCACCTTCTGTGACAACGACAAAACGAAGCGTGGGATACTCAAATCCTCTTCGCAGATTTCCTCTTGCCACCATGATTTCTCCCGGCATGATTTCACGCTCAAAATTTCCTTCATAAGATGCCGTCAAATCAAAATCCCGCAAGTCCTCACACAGTCTGCGCCCTCTTGTCTCCGACCCGGACAGCAAAAGCACACGGTATCCGTTTTTCTTAAACCGCTGTAAATCCTTTGCCAGCATCGAAAAATTATTGTTATAGGAAGGTGCCGCCTGCACAGAAATGAAAAATTTGTGCTTCACGGTCAAATCGGAAATCGGCGTATCAAGAGTCGTCAGCAAAACAAGCGGATTGTCCTGCAGCCGTTTCATCACTTCCGGTAAAGAATACAAAATGTCCATCTGTCGGGGCAGAATATATCCCTTTTCCAATCTCGTACTCATGCTCTCTCGAAACTCATATTCCACCGTCTCCGCACGCTCTATTAAACGCGCCGGCTCATCAAGAAAAACAAGCGTTTTTCGATGAACAAAATAATCAAAAAAGGAAACAACCTGCTTTTCAAAATACAAAATATAACTTTCCAGATTTACCATGCCGTGATAAGCATGAAATGTTTCCTCAAAACTTTCGATGTTCTGGCGAAGTCTTGCTGCTTCTTCATTTTTCCCCTGCTCTTTTAACTCTTTTACGGTCTTTTCCATATCAAGCCGTATTTCCCTAAGGCCTCTCACTGCGGTATCTTCGGTCATAAACACTTCTGCCGCCGGGTAAATTTCGATTTCCGAAAGGTCTTCCACGGAACGCTGGCTCTCCACATCAATCCGGCGAATCGTATCAACTTCATCATCCCACAAATCAATTCGGCACGGGCACTCCTCAGTCAACGGATAAATATCTATAATCCCGCCCCTTACCGAAAATTCGCCTTCACTTTCCACCTGGGAAACATTTGCATATCCCATTGCGGAAAGTTTATGCTGCATCTCTTCTAAATCAAGCAAATCACCCGGTTCAATCCGAATCCGCTGGTTTTCATATTTTTCATAAGGTACACAGGCATCCATACCCGCATCAATCGTCGTGATAATAGTCACAGGTTTGTCTCCGGCAAGCGCCTGAATTGCCTTTAACCGCTCTGCTACAATAGCACTTCCGTGGACGTCTGCGCTATAGAAAATCAAATCCTTCGCCGGATAATACATCACATTTTTATCATACAAACGATAATCCTCTAAAAGCTCTCTGGCACGGATTTCGTTGTACGTGACAATTAGGCGGACGTCAGCCAAATCTTCCATGCCGTAAATCATATGACACTTCTGTGCTTCCATACCGCCCACTACGGTAACCGGAGTCTCCCCCTTATCAACCGCAAGCCTTAATTGGGTATATTCCTCCATTTCACGAAGGGGTGCTAATAATGTCTCCACCGTTTACTCTCCTACTTTCTTTCCATTTACCGCATTCATTGCCGTCTTTACATCTTCCTGCAAAATGGCCAGAAGTCCCTCTTCTGCCAATGCAAACACATCGCGGATTTTTGCATCATCTTCTTTGCTAAAACGTCCCAACACATGTTTTACCAAATCTCCATTTTCCGGTTTTGCCCCCACGCCAATTTTAATTCTCGGAAATTCCTGCGTTCCCAGATGTGCAATAATACTTTTGATTCCATTGTGCCCGCCCGCACTTCCTTTTGGGCGAATCCTCACCTGTCCAACCGGCATGCTGATATCATCGTAAATAATCACGATTTCATCCGTTGTCAGCTTGTAATAATCCATGAGCGCACGCACACTCTCTCCACTCAGATTCATATACGTCTGCGGCTGCACAAGCATGACCTTCTGCCCCTCAATCACACCTTTTCCAACAATCGCTTTTCCTTCTTTACTCCGAAGTGCAATTCCATATTTATCACTCAGATAAGTCACCATATCAAAACCAATATTATGCCTCGTCGCTGCATATTCCGTTCCCGGATTTCCAAGTCCAACAATTAAAAACATTTTCCTTCATCCTTTCCGTTTCCAACATGTAACGCCCGGCGGCATCTTAAGATACCCCCGGGTCAATTTTATTTTCTTAGATTCTGGTTGTATTTTCTTACATGTAATAGTGATAATATCCCGAATGGTCAAAAATATTATACACGGTTCCTGCTATCGCAAATCCGACAATTAAAAGGATTATCACAAGAACTACCGTAATTAAAAGCCAGCAAAAATAGGACCTTGCGTAGTTTCTCAAATTAATGCGGTTTGTACCACCCACGGCAAATACAATTGCAAAAATAAATCCAATAATCGGAATGCTGAACAGTAATGTATATAAGAAATAACTCCATGCGCCAAGCGGTGTATAATCAAACCGCGGGTCGTAATTCCGTATCGGAATGTTATTTGGCTGCGCCTGTGATGCTGTCGTTTCCTCCACATTCACATTCTCAGTTTCAATTTTCTTTACAGGCGTGCCACATTCCGGACAAAATAAAGCCCCCTCATTTAATGGTTTCCCACAATTTCCACAAAACATGGTTTATCCTCCTTATTTCCTTCATCTTACTTGTGGTTTTTATTGTAACATATCCGGATTATTTTGCAAACACGGAAAAGAACATTGAGGAAAAAAGAATTATTACTTTAGACAATGCTTTATTTCATCCAGTGAAACCTGATAATGTGTAATCTTTGCGGTTTTCTTCTTTACAAGAACAGCAACCTTTATATCCAGATACTTCTCCGTATAGGAATTGCCCGGTATAAATTCTTTGCCTATCTTTTCTGCATAATTTTCATTATAAACGGTTTCTTCTTTTGTCTTCACTCCGTTTTCTTTGGCAAATTGAATCCGTTTTTGCTCCGGCAGTTCATTCCATTTTTTCATGATTTTATGCATTTGTGTAACCTGCGTATCACGCGTGTCCTCACTCTGCGTTTCGCCCTGCGCCATTTTGAACGCTTCCTGCGCTTTATCTTCATTTGCCTTTGTCTTATCCAATGACACTTCAAATAAAACACTGACACCTTTGTACTTCGGATTTACCGAAATCTCTCCTGTCTTTTTATTGTAACAGAAGTTTTCAGCGCCCGGTGCCCGGTCACTCACACCTAAATAAACACCATGATTTGCAAAAATATCGAGATTATCACACTCATAAATATAATAGCGGATACCATCAATTAACTGGCTTTCCGAACTTCCGCCCATGACAAAAAGATTATACTGCCACGGTGCCTTTCCCTTTACAAAAGGCGATGCAATCATCCGTTCATCCTTTTTCTTTGTATTTTCTACTGCCACAACATAATACGATTTTTCCTTCGACACACCGGAATTAATCTCCTCGTCAAGCAATTTCTTTCCGCTCACTTTTCCGAGATAACTAATTTTATAGTCACCTGACTTTTTCGTTACGACCTGCTCCGATAATCCCGCAAATTCTTTTGCCAGCCTATCATTTCCCATCTGCTCTGCTGCCTCATTTGCCGTGAGCAAATGAACCGCTGCATAGGCCGTCGTTCCACCAACAAGCAGGCACAACGCAATGACCGCTGCTTTCATAAAATGACTGCCGGCAAAATTTCTCCGGCGTTTCTGTAAAATTGCTTGATAAATCTTTTCTTTATCCTCCTTTGAGCACTCCATTTTCTGATAAATATCTTTAATCTCCATTTCTATTCCTCCCTGGTCTGATATACACTGCCTTGATTAACTCCGACAGCATTTCCTTCATTCAATTCCTGTTTCAACAATTTCTTTGCTTTCTGCAAATACGTTCGTATCGTAGATTCCGGCTTTTTCAATAATTTTGCAATCTGCACACTATTATAGCCCTCGTAATAATAAAGATACACAACGGTTTTGTACTTCACCGGGAGATTTAACACAAGTTGAAGCATTTCAATTTCATATTCATCGTAACACCCTTTTGTCTCCTCATTTTCCTGCCAGCTTCGATTTTTCCGCCACCAATGCTTCAAAATATTTTTGCAGACATTTCCTGCTGTGACAAGAAGCCACCCTTTTACATGTTCTTCCTCTTTCACGCGCTCCATTGCCTGATAAAAGCGGCAAAAAGTTTCCTGCACGGCATCCTCCGTATCCATCTTATTTTTCATATACGAAAAGCAAAGCCGGTACACATCCTGCATATAAGCATCGTATACCTTTTGAAATCTCGCTTCCTTATCGACGTCGTATAAAGAATGTTCCACTTTCATCCCTCCTTTCACTTAATATACAATTGGCAATGGATTTGCGTCGAGTTTTTTTCTTATTTTTCAAAAAAACTTTCGGTTGGCCCCAAATAGGATTCCGGAAGTTCCTTGTCTTTTTCCCATAACACAATCCGTTCCAGAACAATTGCCGGGCTCATGCCGTAAAAATAAAGGCGGTTGCATCCCTTTTTACATATCGCTTCCGTTTCCGTAATTTTAATCTGCTCATACGCTTCTTTCTGCCACTGAGCACTGGTAAAAAAAGGCTTATCCTCTTCTTTCACCGTATTGATTATTTTCACATTTCCCTCGTTCAATGAATATCCAAGATACTGCCTGCTCTCATTTGTCACCGGAGTTGTTGGTGCCAGATAAAAACGCAGGTTGTACTCGCCGCCTTCCGGCACATAAAAATCATAGGCAATCCATGGGCGGTCATTTTCCCCGTAAAAATCCTTTGTCACAGGATATACTTTTACCGCCGTGTCCGTTCTGCCATACGGAGAAAGTGTTATAAATCCAGTATTTTTTACATCTTTTTTCGCTGTGTAGTGACCGGCATCCATTGCCACACGTCCATTATCCCAAAGAAAATATCCGGATGGATACTTCTTTTCTTCTTCTGCCTCAATATGGATTTCTGCCTCGCCATACCCGACATTTTTCACAAAAAATTTGCCTGTCTCTTTTCCCTTTAACTGCGATTTGTCAATTGTAACCGTGATATGTTCTGTCTTAGCAACTGTTCCCTGTTTTTTAGAAAAATGAAGCCACGGGCAATCCGTGTAAATTTCATATTGGACTTCTTTTTCACTGCCACAGGCAATTTCAAAAGCTATTTCTGATACATCCTTTCTCATGGCATCCCGCCAGACAAGCGGACGCTCGCACCAGAAACCACCTGTGAGATAGTGCTCATCATTTTTCTTTGCTACAATCATCCTCGGCTCATCTGCCGGATAAGCATAAGTGCGGAGCGGATACTGGCAGTTTTCATCGTTCCAGTTTTCATCACGGAATCCAATATGTTTGGATAAACCAAAGCCATAAAAAGCGCCATCGTCAATTTCGTGATAATCTTTTACATACTCCTTATCCGCTTTGATACATGCTAAAACTTCATCTGCCAAATCATTGGCTTCCATGCGGTTTTGCTTTGCATAGAGTTTATTGCGCCCGGCAAGAATCCACATTTTCATCAAGTTTGCTGTACCGCATACCGGAAAATAAAACAAGGAAACAAATGCACCTAACATTTCTATTGGGCATGCTCTTCGTGCCTCTTTTGCTGTGTTGAGCAGTTTTTCACAACACCTCAAAACATCCTCCGCTTCAAAAAAATGTACCGGATGATATACCCGCTCATTCATTACTTCATGTTTTCTCCTTGCCAGCAGCCGGTTATAATCCCATAAGGCTTCTGTCATCCGGGAAAGTATGCTTTCCTCAAAACAGGCAGCGAACTGTGTCCTCAGCCATTTCTTCGTATATTCTTTTGTAATCGCTGCATCCCTTCCGCCCCATTTATCAATATCATATGCCAAATCCAGGAAAAAGGAAAGACCGTATTCCTGGGTCCCGATATCTCCAATGTTAGTAACCCAGATTTCCTGCACACCAAATTCATATGCCGCAGTCATCTGCTCCCACAATTTAGGCAGATACGTTGAACCAATCCACTCAAACGCCATCGGTCCACCATGCATATCCATATGATAATACATTCCGTAACCGCCCTTGTGATTACGCATCGCTTTTGTCGGCAGTGTGCGTGCTGCGCCCTGATTATTATCGCTAAGCATCAGAGTCACGCCCTCTAATTCCGGTTCATCCAACAATCCTTTTGTCTTTTCATCCCCATAAAAGAATCCCTCAACCTCTGTAAAAAGTACCATTATGCGCGGAACTTCATCCAAGTTTTCATTGATTGTTTCTCTTATTAACTGATTCTGCGTCTTCAACACACGGCGCAAAAGACTGACATTGTCCTCCATTGTTGCATCTGCACCGAGAATTGCCGTGTCATTTTCACCGCGCATTCCCATCGTAATTACATTTTCAAAGGAGCGGTTGCGAATCAGTCCGTCCCGCCAAAAATTCGTAATTCCATCTTCATTCGTAAGAAAACTCCATGCGTCACCATACGGCGAATCTTCCCCCCGCATTTTTCCGTATTCCGCACCCGCCCGCATACACGGCTCATGGTGGGATGTTCCCATAACAACGCCTAATTCATCCGCTAACTCAGCACTTTTTAAGCCCGGACCATCCAAATTAAAATTGGACGCCCACATGGCTGGCCACAAATAATTTCCCTTTAATCGAAGAAGCAGTTCAAACACACACTCATAACACGCTGCATTAATTCCGCTAAAATGCTTGTCTGCCCAAGTGCCAAATGCCGGCCACTCATCGTTAATAAAAAATCCACGGTATTTCACCGACGGTTCCTTTGAAACAAAAGAATCTTTCTCTGTCAAAATCACATATTCTCTGCGTTTTGGCAGCACATGATTCCAGTTGACAAGCGGTGATACGCCCAATTTTTCCGACAAATAAAACAACCCGTAAATCGTGCCTCGTTTGTCGCTTCCTGCAATCACAAGCGCGGATTTGACTCCTTCCATCGGGTTTTCCACAACTTGAAATAAATACACTTCTCTCTTTCCGCGAACCCCCGACAATTCCAGCTTTCCCGCACTTTCTAACATATCTAATCTTTTACTTTTCCCAATGGTTCCGTACAAAATAACGGTCTGGCTTTTCGGGCTGTCACCCGCGCAAATAGCCGGCTTTTTTCCAAATACCTTTTCCATATCATTTCTTACATAGCCCGCCACTCGTTTCACGCCCTGCCACGCACTTTTTTCCTCCAAAAACTCAATTTCTTGATTGATTACTATATTTACCATATTCCGGACCTCCTAACTATTTCTTGTCATCCTTTCAATTCTATAGTAAAATTATAGCATCTTGTTTTTGCAATAAATACATAGATTCATACATAAACATTGCAAAATCCTACTTATTGAAATAAATTTACCGGAGGTGATTGTATGGCTCATCCATTTTTTTCAGAATTAAATGAAACGCTGATTTGTGAACACAAGACAAATAGTTGGAATACGGATGATACGACGCCCTATCACTGCCACGATGGATATGAAATTTTGGTTTTTATAGGAGGCCACGCTTCCTTTTTTGTTGAAAATGATGGCAAAATTCTTGAACCGGGCGATATTGTCTGCTGCCCGCCAGGTGCGTTTCACCGCGCCATGCCTCTTCAGGATAAAGCATATGACCGCTTTTTAATTGCCATTCCTCATGAACAATTAGAAAAATTGAATACCGTAAATACAAATCTGGCCTCCTGTTTTTTTCGTGGGCGTGCCTCGCTTCCTCTGCTCCATCCGTCACAGAATACGTTCCAAAAAATATTATCCTGCTGTAGAGAACTGGAACAATGCCTGGCAGAACACATCTATGGCTGGGATGTTTTGTGTACAGCGCTTTTAAGTCAGATTTTGGTGATGTTAAATCAGGAAAAAGCAGTCCTAAGTGCACCTTCTTTTTCCAATCCTATCCCACCTCTCGTTTCCGAAATTTATGACTATATTGATAAAAACTTTACGGATACTTTAAGTGTCTCGCAGTTAGCAGTGCATTTTCACCACAATGCGGACTACTTAACCCGTGTATTCCAGCGTTTCAGTGGATATACAATCAAGCAGTTCATCCTTTTAAAACGAATTTCCTACGCAAAAGAATTGCTACAAAAAGGGCATTTGCCAAACGATGTCTGTTTCTTATGCGGCTTCCAGAACTACTCCAATTTTTCACGCTGTTTCCATAATCATCTGGGATTGTCGCCAAGAAAGTATCAACAGTCTCTGTCAGAGCGAACCTTGTAAAAAAAATTTTCTCATGCTATACTTAGTTTGTTACTGGAATTTTTTTACAGGGAGGATTTATATGAAACGAAGAATAAATATTTTATGTCTTATCGCACTTTTGCTTTCTTTTGTTCTGCCATACACACCGGCTGCTGCAAAAGCGCCCGCCATGAAACGTCATCTGACGCTTACCGTAGGACAAAAAACAACACTCAAAATTTCCGGCGGAATTATCCGCAAAAAATCCTTCAAGAGTTCAAAAAAGAGTATCGTATCGGTAACTTCTAAAGGAAAACTTACTGCCAAAAAAGCAGGTCAATGTAAAATTACGGCAACCATCCAGTGGAAACCGAAAAAGAGTTTCCGCAAATTTTTCAAGAAAAAATTATACTGCCAAGTTACCGTACAAAACAAAAAAGAAAGCGGTCTTACCTTTCGCTCAAACCGCCTCCTCACAGAACACTTTTTGAAACATGGTGCCGAGTTTCCTTATTCATCCGCTGCCGAGTATCTGCGCGGAGCAAATCGGGTAATAAAAGACCAAAATGCTCTCCATAAAGCGGAAGCCGAAGACGGTGATGATGTTTATTATTTAGCTGCTGCCAATGAAATTGTTTTTGTTTCCACAGACGGCTACATCCGAACTTACTTTAAACCAAACGATGGAATCGACTATTTCAACCGCACCTAGTATTAATCCTGATTTTTCGGAACCGCCAAAAGCGTAAGGGCAAATGGCAGAATTGCGCAAAAGAACAAACCAATTAGTGCCACCAGATAGTGACGGAAGAAAATAAATAAAACAACATATAAAATTAACAGGAAACACTGCAGCGCAAGAAGCAGTGTTTTTACCTGCCTGTATTTCTTCTCATCCAGATTTTTTTCCAGTTCAAAACCATTCATTAAGATTCCTTTTTCCTGACTTGTTACCGCCGTATGAACTGCACTGATAATAAGTGCCAGCGTACCAATCACATAAATTGCTACTGCTCCATGCCATTCCATACAAACACCTCCGTTATTTAAAATAAAATCCGGCAATTAAATTTTCTGTATCCAGAGAAATCGTATACACAATCTGACGCTTGCCATAGTCTACAGCCACTTGATAAACCTTCAAATCCCATCCTGCCTGAGTGGTTTGTGTCACACTTAATAACTTCTCATTTTCTGCTTTTTCAATCATCTGTGATGAAGCTATTTTTTGTGCATCTTCCCAATTTTTCTTAGAAAATGCCGCCTGCATTTTCGCATCACACCGAGCGATAAATTTTTCATATGCGCCATCCGAAAAATCGGTAATTACCTCTCGTACAACATCAGGAATTTTCTCGATTTTCTGAGTTTCAACATTCTTTGTCAACTGCTGCCCGCTGTTTTTTTCGTGCGAGTGTGCAAACCAAACACCTGCCGCCACACAAGCAAATAAAACAAGCACTGCCACGCTGCCAATCAGGATTCTTTTCCCTTTTTGTATGCTCCGTCCATCTTCATTAAATTCACTAACAAACTGCTCCGGTGTTCCCCACTCCTGCCTTATCTCCTCCCAGCTCTTTCCGCCTTCTTTCGCACTCGCAATGTCTGACTCAAGCTGTCGCAGTATCTCTCGTTTTTTGTCCGCTTTACAATGCAGGAGCCGCTTTATCTGTCGTAAAAATTGTTGTTCTGTCATTTGCCGTTCCCCCTTAATAATTCATCCACTTTCTTTTCAAACAAAGTCCAATGCTCCTTTTGAAACAAAAGTCTCTCTCTCCCCTTCTTTGTTATTTCGTAATATTTCTTGGGTGCCTTGCCATCTTTCGGCTCAGACCAGCTGCTTTTTGCAAAATCATTGTCCTCCAAGCGGTATAAAATCGGATATAGCGTTCCTTCTTTTAAAGCAAAAAAATCCTCGCTCGTCCCTTTTAAGGTTTGTATCATCTCATACCCATACATACTCTTTTTTGCCAAAAGTTCAAGAACCAGCATCTCTAATACACCCTTTTTTAACTGTTGTTCAAAACTCGCCGTATGCCCTCACCTCTTAACTGTTTAGTATTACTAAATACATTGTATCGCTTAGGTTTAGTTCTGTCAAGTTTGAAAATAAGCTTCCAGTATGAAAGCAACAACTTTTACCCTTGTAAATGCTTTTCATATTTTCCAACCACAGACATCCCATCTTTTACAATTACAAATGCATGCTCATCCACTTCTTTTAATTCCCGCTTTAAATGAGCACATTCATATTTGGACAAAACAACAATAACCATATATGTATTTTCTTCCGTATAACCGCCTTTTGCTTCCCACCAAGTCGCATCACGGTGATACTCATTGACAATGTAATCAATAATCTTCAAAGGCTTCTTTTTGGTAAATATAACCACTTCCGTGTTAATATTCTGCGTATGAGCCCGATCCGTCATCAACATACTTACTGCCGAATATATAATGCTATATACTGCCGTTTGAAGTCCGAACAATACTGCACAAACAATATAAATAACTGCATTTACCGACAGTGACACTTTACCAACACTAAATCCTTTAAACCGTTTGGTAAAAATCATACCAACAATATCCAAACCACCGCTTGATCCACCGGATTGCAATGCTATCCCAATTCCTGTTCCTCCAAAAATTCCACCAATTATGCTTGCAGTAAGGGAATCCCTTACAATTGGTATCGCCGGTATCGGAATCAAACTAAGAAACAATGTTTGACTCACCACACAAACCAATGTCCGAAAGAAAAATTTCTTACCGACAAATACATAGGCAAGTACAAACAATGGAATATTCAAAAGCATGTTAATAATACCCGCAATATCCGTTGTCCCGGATGCCAAATGAAAATAACGCACCAATACCGTACGAATCACCTGACTAATTCCCAAAACACCACCATTATAAAGATTTGCCGGTACGATAAAAAGATTAATACCCGCTGAAAAAACTAACATACCAACCACTGCAACCACATTTCGCTGCCAAAATTCCCGCTTTGTATTCATATCATCGCCTCTTTTCTCAAAATGTATGTTTTGCGCCGCATTTCTTTCTCTTATTTTAACAAATTCTTTCTTTTTTTGCTAGTTATGAACTTATAACCTTGAATAAATATGGTGGGTGTAATTGCCAATCCCAGAATAGTTGCATACTCTATTCCACTTAATGGAGTTACCTCAAAAAGTATCTGCAATCCCGGCAGAAAAAGCACTGCAGCAAGTAGTAATGTTCCCGCTGCAAAAGCACCGATGCTCCATAGATTTGTAGAAAATTTCAAATCTACCAGCGAACGCTCGCTCCGACAGGTAAAACCGTGAAATAACCGTGCCAATGTCAGGGTAGCAAATGCCATTGTAGCCCCCATTGCATCGCTCCTATTCAACCCTATACAAAAAGCTGCCATTGTTGCTGCTGCAATAAGCGCACCATAGCCAAAGAGATGGCTCACAAATTTTCCTGTAAGAATACCTTCCTCCGGGTTTCTCGGCTTTTGCTTTAATAGTTCGGGATCCGATGGCTCCATTCCAATGGCAAGTGCCGGCAGCGAATCTGTCAACAAATTTATAAAAAGAAGATGAACCGGTTTGAATGGTGATGGGAGTGCCGCTACTGAACAAACAAGCACCGCAATAATTGCAGCCATGTTTCCGGAAAGCAGAAACTGTATTGCATTTTTTATATTGCGATACACGTTTCTTCCATTCAGCACAGCTTTAATGATGGTAGCAAAATTATCATCTGCTAAAATCATAGAGGAGGCATCTTTTGATACTTCTGTTCCTGTAATTCCCATTGCCACGCCAATATCTGCTTTCTTTAGTGCCGGTGCATCATTTACTCCATCTCCTGTCATAGCTACAATGCGGCCTTTCTTTTGCCAGTTTCTCACAATTCGTATTTTGTTTTCCGGTGAAACCCTTGCATAAACAGAAATTTCTTCCAAAAGCCCATCTAATTCTTCGTCACTCATAGCATCTAATTCCTGTCCCGTCACCGCCAAATCATCTTTTTGGAAAATGCCCAGCTTTTTTGCAATTGCCTCTGCTGTTACTTTATGATCTCCGGTAATCATAACTGTGCGAATTCCAGCCTGTCTGGCTGTCTGTACAGCATCCACTGCTTCCTCTCTCGGTGGATCAATCATTGCTGCCAAACCGACAAAGATAAATCCATTTTCCTCCTCCAACGTCAGTTTCTTGCCCTCATTAACCTCTTTATATGCAAAAGCAAGTACTCGGAGACCATTTTCAGAAAACTTCTGATTCTGTTGCAAAATTTTCTCTTTCATCTTGTCAGTCATATCACGATTTCCACCAATCTCGGCACATTTTACGCATCGTTCCAGTAAAACATCCACTGCACCTTTCGTTAGTATCATCGTTATACCATGCAGGCGGTATTTGGTGCTCATAAGCTTACGTTCTGAGTCAAAAGCAAGTTCTTCCATTCTTGGTATCATTTCACGAATGACCTCTTCCGAAATTCCAGCCTTTGTCAATCCGGCTTTTTGTGCCATTGTCAAAAGACAGCTCTCTGTGGGATCTCCAATTTCCTTTTTCATTTGAACGGAGGCGTCATTATTCAAAATCGCGTTGTACAAAAAAATTCTGTGAAGCGGTTCCGTTAGCTTAAGGCTCTCTGGCTTAACAACAGTATGATTAATATATATATCTGTTACCGTCATTTTGTTTTGTGTCAGCGTTCCTGTCTTATCCGAACAGATTACTGACACACACCCGAGGCTTTCCACCGCTTTTAATTCCTTAATAATGGCATTCTCCTCTGCCATTTTCCTTGTTCCCATGGCTTGCACAATCGTAACAATAGAACTAAGCGCCTCTGGAATTGCCGCCACAGCAAGAGCCACAGCAAACATTAATGAATCCAGTATCGGCTGTTTCTGACAAATTCTCAGCACAAACACTATTGTGGAAATAATCATGATTACAATAGCAAGCTTTTTCCCAAAATCATCTAAACTTTCCTGCAAAGGTGTTTTCCTCTCTTGCGTGGCATTCATGAGTTCCGCAATCTTTCCCATCTCCGTCTTCATTCCTGTCGCCGTTACTAACACCGTCGCACGTCCCTGTGCAACCAATGTACCGGAATATACCATGTTGATTCGGTCTGCCAATGCCGCCTCCTCCTCAATAGCATCTTCTGATTTATCCACATTTGTGGATTCTCCGGTAAGAGAACTTTCATTAACCTGAAGTGAATAATTATCCAAAATACGTCCATCTGCTGCAATCATGTCCCCTGCCTCCAAAAGAAGAATATCCCCTGGTACAATCTCTTTAGAAAAGATTTTCATTTTTTTACCATCACGAAGTACTTTTGCATGTGGTGATGAAAGTGCCTTGAGAGAATCAAGTGATTTTTCTGCCTTGAGATATTGAACCGTTCCAAGCACAGCATTCATCACAATAACAACAAAGATTACAACCGTACTCTCCACATTTCCGGATAACATCGACACAACTGCGGCAATCATTAAAATAATAACCAGCAAATCCTGAAACTGCTCCGCAAAAATGCGCACCGGACTTTTTTTCTTTGTTGCTTGTAATTGATTTTCCCCTATTTTCTGCCTTATCTCCTGCACCCTGCTTTCTGTCAGGCCTTTCTCCGAGACATGTTGGTGTTGGAGTATTTCTTCCTTGGTCATCTGGTAAATTTCTTTCATCTTTTCTTTCCTTTCTCTGATTAATAACAATTTCAAAGTTCGCAGCCCGCCTCAATAAAAAAAGACTTTTTGTGCATGCAAAACACATGCACAAAAAGTCTTGTTCAACAAATCTAATTTGTTCCGTAAATTCCGGATTCTTTCAAATCGTACTGACGAAATCTACACCTCGCCTTTTGGCGTGGAACTACTCCCTCTTTGCGGGTTGTTCTTATCTTATCACATATTCTTTTCCTTGTAAACAGTTATAATGAATTCCTACATCAATTCTTTTCCATCCGAAAAAGCATTTCCTACAATTTCTGTAACTTTCACATACTTATTATTAAAAGGGTCAAATGAAATCGGCTCAACTTTTGCAACGTCAACCTCACCGTCCGGTGTAAGGGCACTTTCATCCACGCTGACATTTACAATCTCACCTACCATGTGACCGCTTTTCTCGTCATAGCTGACAAGCTTACATTCGACACAAACAGCCAGTTCATTAATAACAGGGGCATCAACAAACTCAGCCTTGCTTACCGTGAAGCCTGCCTTTGCCAGTTTATCCGGTGTGTCATTTGCAGAAGCAAGTCCTACATAATCACATTCTTTCACGTGTGCAGCATCTGCCATGCTGATGGTAAACGCCTTCTTTTTCAAAATATTTTCCGTTGATTTGTGACGGGCACTAATACACATGGTTACTTCAGAGCCACCGCTAATACCACCCCAGGCAGCATTCATAGCATCCGGTGTACCGTCTTCTCCGTAACTTGCCAGAATAAATACCGGCTGTGGATACGTGTAAGGTTTTGCTCCAAAATTTTTTCTCATAACAGTTCCTTCCTTTCTTAAGATATTTATTGATTGAAATTCCATAAAAGTTTATGGAATGACAACTCATTCTTTTTCATACCACACACAGCGGACAGCATATACTTTACTGCCATAATCCGACAATTTCGTAAGTTTATCTTCCAGTGGGTCCATACAAATATACTCTCCATCTTTTGTCCCCACAATTAAAATAAAATGGTGATAGCTTGTGAGTGTCTGCCTATGAACCTTCACAATCGGATAATGATTTTCCTTCAGGCACTCATCTATATGAGCAGCCGAAACATCCGAATAAACCTTCGTGTGAAATCCATTGATGGCATCAAGCAGCCCCCATTGAAGATTTCCCTCGCCGTCATATACCTGATTATCTGATAATAACTGATTCAATTCACCGGGCGCCAATGCATTGTCGCTCGCTGATATCGCCGTGGCAATACTTGTAATAATACAGCCGGACGATTCCATGTCAAACTTAGACTCTCCTAACTTATCATCTTTCCACCGGTCATCATCCTGACGGTATGCTTTCAATTTTTCATTCACCGGATAGGTACTGTCGCAGCGAACCTCAACACCGCCTCTGTTTTTCATATACTGCCATGCCAAAAGCGCACCGGCTGCCACCACAAATACAAGTATCACAATTGCAATAATTCTCTTTTTCATCTTAGTTTCTCCTCCCAGACTTTTTCATAACTTCACATAAAAAGGGAGAAAAACCAAATGTCTTTCCCCCTTGAAAGTGTCAATCTTATTTCTTACAATCCTTTGGAACGGTTGTATGCAGCACAAATCATATTTGAGTTTTTAATCAAAATGTGCATTGCAATAAACTGTCCGATACCACACAGGAAAGCACCAAAAATGCACCACATCAATACTGTTGTACCATTTTCCTGAAAATTTAAATTGTAACGAGTGGCGTTTGCCGCTAAACGATTTCCCAATTTTGTAGTACCAGTAATAAGCATAAATACCGCAGGTAATGAATGACAGTAAAATAAATGCAACAAGTCCTGAAGTCTGCTCGCCATCACCCTCGCAGGCAATATTAACTTCCTCAGCCAATTTGTAAATAAAATAATAGCCGTATATACCGCAGGTAACCAGTGAAAGTAAAATGTATGTAACAAGCGAACGGTCCTCTTTTAATCTGCCCCCGGAATATGGTGGAGGTGTACTTCCCGTTCCTCCTTGGAAATTCTGCTTTACATCTTCAAAAGCATTTCCTAATTCCTGTTCACTTTTGTTAAACACATCCTCTGCTGCCTGTTTCACCTTTTCTCCTGTTGAACACGGTTTACCACAAGACGGACAAAATTTTGTTCCATCCGGGACTTGCGCACCGCAATTTGCACAAAACATATGTCTCCTCCTCTAACTTAAAATTTTTTGAATGAGTAAAACCATACATCCCTTTGCCGGTTCAAACACAACCACCTGATGGTCTCCCCATATCATTCTATACAAATAAACAATAACATATAACGCTATCATTGTAAATATAAAACCTTTGTAAAACGCTGGCTTTATGCGCTTTTTCAATAGAATAACAAGCAGTATAACCGGTGGCGTAAAAAATAAAGGATGAAAATAAAATGCCCGTGCAAAATCCAGATGAAAAACTGCTATCCATGCTCTGGACATGCCACACCCTGCACACGAAATCCCGGTCAGAAATTTAATCGGGCACGTGATGCCAAAGCCTTCTAAAAAAAGGTATAACAACACAACCACCGCAATTGCCAAAATAATCTGAAACCGTTTTTCTTTCTTCTCCAACTTACAGCTCCTTCCTACTCCTGCTTTTGAAATAAAAATCCCGGTGCTGTTTTTCCAATTATCAAAATAACAATTACTCCGATGATAATGTTTGGCAGCATATAAGAACCATTGTAGATTAAGCTATAGTAAGCAACGCTCCAACCCTTTGGTGCATAACTTCCCCACAAAAGCCATCCGGATAAAAAGCTGCACAGAAAGCGCAGTGCTCCGCATATCGCCGTTCCAACTGCCGCACCTATAAGCTTATTCTTAAATAGCGGAAGAAAAAGCCCTGCCAGTCCAAGTACCGTAAAGGCAAAAAGATAATCTAACAGTACACATCCAATCATCGCAGGAATCGTAGCGCAGTACATTACATTACTAAAGCCTAATATAAGCTGAATGATACCATGTACGGCTGCCGTAAATGTTCCCCATTTCACTCCATGACGAAGTCCCATAATGACTAACGGAATCATTTCCAGTGTAATGCTTCCGCCCATCGGCATATCATAAAGTTTAATATAACTAAGGACAAACGCCATGGCAATCATTAATGCCCCTTCAACTAACAAAAAAGTTTTCTTCGATGTATCTGTATTCATAATAATTCCTCTTTTCCGCGTACACGCAACTTAATAACTTTATTCTAACAAGCATGAGAAAAAATGGCAAGTTTTGCCTTTTCTATAATCTGCGGTAATTTTCAAGCAATTTTCTCAAATCACTGATTTCCTCCAACAAATGTTTGCCAATGTCTGTGTCTTTTACAAACATACGCTGCAAATCTTTTTCGATAATCTCGGAAGAGGATTCAATATCCGTATTATTCATCAAGGCGTCTTCCACTGAAGTAAATGGGGTATGCGCTTTCAGCCTTAACCCATGCGAATTAAAAATCAAGGTATAGCCGGCAATCCCTGTCGCTTTATTCATGGAGCGGCAGAAACCGCCATCAATCACAAACAGCCTTCCTTTTGCCCTGACCGGATTTTCCCCTTCAATGGCATGGACCGGTGTATGTCCATTGATGATATGGGAATCGTCATCATAAAGCCCAAATTCATGAAGAATCTGGCAGCAAAAACTTTCATCATAATACTTGCTGTAATAAGGATTTGACTCCTCCGTCCACAAACTTTCTTTGTCCACGTATTCACGCTCAAAAGTCTTAAGTTTTCTTCCACACAAAGGCGACTTTTCTCCGCCCCACAAAAACCACATGAAATCAATATCATCTTTGTCCGGGTTGTCCAAATAAGCGGCTCTTGCTTTTTCCTCGCACTTATCCAACAACGCTTTCCCATGATAATATTTTCCATCAATGCACAATTTATCAAAAGCTCCGTTTTTATCAACCGGAACACACCCATGATAAATTAAATTTCCGTTGTATACATTGTACATACTTCCTTTTTCATACAGAAAACGAATATGTTTTTGCAGACGCTGGCTCGACACAAAATTCCGGTGCAGTTTCCGCAAAATTTCCGTTTCTTCCTCTGTTAATTCATAAGGATCTGCTAAATCTACAGTCGGAAACACATTGGTATTCATAGTGACCCATTCGCCCTCAATCATAACCTTATTTTTTGTATCATCCATTTGCCCCAATAACAGCCTGTCACTCATCTCATACTCCGGATGTGCCTTTATCAACCGCCCCTCTAACTTAAAAAGGATAACGGTAACCGCTGCTAATGCTGCCTTTATGCCATCCTCAATTCCATACGTTTTCATACCAAAAAGAATCAACTGCCTTAAGCTGATTCCATAGGCATTTTCTAAAATTTCAACATTATCATATTTGAGGTTATTACGAATCACACTGCATATGCACGCATCATTTCCGCAGGCAGCACCCATCCATAAAATATCGTGATTTCCCCACTCAATATCCAGTGAATGATAATCATACAATAAATCCAGTATTTTGTCCGCACTCCCGCCTCGGTCAAAAATATCTCCGACAATGTGAAGGTGGTCAACAGCCAGTCGCTTAATCAACTGTGACAACGCGATAATAAATTCATCTGCATCCTCTAACTCAATAATCGTCTGCAATATCTGCTTATGATACCGAATCTGGTTTGCATCCTCATCTTCCTGCGCATGCAGCAGCTCATCGATAATATAAGCATAGTCCTCCGGCAGTGCCTTCCTCACCTTCGACCTTGTATACTTCGACGACAATAACTTGGCAATCATAATTAAATGATTCAGCGTCATGGCATACCAGTTGCCATCAATTCTGTTCGTTTCCCCGAGCAGCATCATCTTTTCTCTCGGATAATAAATCAGTGTACACAGTTCCTGTCTGTCAAACTCCGACAAGGTATCTTTAAAAATCAAGTCCACTTTTTCTTTGATTACTCCGGAACAGTTATTCATAATATGCAAAAATGCTTCATATTCACCATGAATATCACTTAAGAAAAACTCCGTCCCTTTCGGCAGGTTTGTAATGGCCGTTAAATTTACGATTTCCCGGATTACCGCCTGACTTGATGAATAGTTTTGTTTTAATAGTTTTAAATATTTTGTGTTTTCCTTTCCGTTATACACATGCTCCATCAATCTATTTCCTCGTCTTTCAAATAAATTCCCCAATTGATTATATCATAACAGAAGATGTTATTTTTATGCAAGGAAAAAGAACGTTTGTGTCAAGTGTTTGTTGGCACTTTTTTTGTTTTCCGTAACTCCGTGGAAAAGCTTTGTGACTCGTGGGCACTCCCGTTTGTTGAGTGCGTAGCGGTATGGGCACCGAAACTACCGGTGCTTCATACCGACGTACTCAAACCCACGAGTCACAAAGTTTTTCCACGGAATTACTGGAATCCAAAAGAACTGGCTGCAAACATTTGTCACAAACCCATCATTTCAACCTCCGCCACATCCACACCATAACCACAACGCCCACAAACCCGACACCACTACTCAAAAGCATAAGATTTCTCAGACCAAACGCATCTTTAATCAAACCACATGAGATACTTCCTGCCATCTCCCCAAGCCCCATCCCGGCGAGGTTAATGAGGGAAGCACCTTTTACGGCATCCGCCTGTGGCAGATAGTCCATGACAAAATACACCGTGCCGACATAATAAATACTGAGTCCTAACAGTTCCAGTGCCTGCGACAAAATGACAAGTGTTACGCTGCCGGAAAATGTCGTTGCCGTGGCGCGGAGGAAGCAAAAGAATGCACAGACTACCATCAATTTATCAATGGAAACTCGTCCGCGAATCCGGTAAAAGACAAGTGCCACCGGAATTTCAGCCATTGCAAGCACAAACTGAGCCATTCCATAGTCCGCGTGATTTCCTCCCATGCCCTCAATCCAGTCAATGAGAAATGTACTGTTCATATTATAAGCAGCAAAGACAAACACAAGTCCAAGCAAAAATAACGAATATTTAGGAAAATGTTTCAGTAGATAAAAACACGAATGAACTTCTCCTATTTCGCATTCCGTGTCTGGATTTTCAGAGGCTAAATCTCCCGTTTTTTCTTCCTTTTTTCTTTCCTTTGAAAAATCGACAGCATCCATATTAAACGCAAAAAATGCAAATAAAAAACTTACAATAATCTGGAAAATCAAAATCCGGTTTGCCCCAAACGCATCGGCAATCAAACCAACCACAACGCAGAAAACGGCCCAGCACAAAGAACCGCAGGCACGCGATATGGCGTAGTTCATTTTCACGCCGTGGTTCATGTACTGGATAGACAGCGAATCCACAAGCGGCGAAGCGCAGTGAATTGTCATGCCAAAAATAATTAGCGTGAGCATTGCCATCCACATCGTATGTCCGGTTAAATAAAATAAAAAAGAAAAAATAATATTTACAAAAGTCATGAGAATCAGCATGCGCTGCAACGGAACCTTTTCGGCATGTTTATCCGCAAAACTTCCTAATACCATTTGAAAAATGAGCACTGCCAGATATTTGACAGCACTCAAAATTCCGATTTCTGTTCCGGAAAAACCTTTTGCCTCTAAAAGCGGTGTTGTAAACGCCATCGCTACAGCTGCGAGCGTCCAGTATCCTCCCTGCAAGAAACAGTATTTCACCGTAATTCTTCGATTCATACCAACCGCCCCCTTTGTTAATAAAGATACGGTTTTTCCCATAAATTCAATGTCGTTCCAATGCCCTTTTCTTTCGCCTTGCAGTAACACTCATAGCCCCAGCCGACATCTAAAATCGGCATACCGCCGACACTGACCATAATAATTTCATCATCTGATTTGCGCCCTTTTTTTTCACCGAGCAAAATCTCACCAAGTTCAGTCACTTCCGATCGGCCGATTTTGCCATCATCCACCATGTTGACATAATACATACCGGGGATTCCTGATGAGAGACGCTTTCCATTTTCATCCCACTCCTCATAAATTTCTATGTACTCCTCATACATCGGGTAGTTATCCACAATTTTGCGGATATCTTTCACCATAAAATCATAATCGCTAAAATCCATTGTGCCGGAGGAAATAATCAAACAGCCGGGCTTAATCCATTCGGGCTTCAGCACCGGCCACCGGCGTTTTTCGACCGAAGTTGCCTCGCTGATGATATCTGCATCCTTTACCGCTTCTTCATCCGTACCGCACAAAACAATATGGGAAATCTGCGGATATTTCTCCTTAATAAAACGCTCCATTTCTTTCGCCGTTGCGGATGCCGCAGAACTTCCTTTAATCTTAATGGTATCAATGGAATCAAACTGGGACATATATGCCATCAGACATGTTTTGTTCACAACGCCGGGTCCCAAAAGTGTCAGCACTTTCGGATTTTTTACCGACAAATGTTTGGCGACCACCCCCGGCACCGCGCCGGTGCGCATGGCAGACAGCAAATTGGCTGACATATAGGCAAGCGGCTGTCCGGTCTCCACATTATTTAATGTTGCCATCAAAATGGAACGCGGCAGTCCTTTCCTCACATTTCGCCCGTTTGAACCATAAAATTTTTCACCGGCTAAATGAAACCGTCCACCGAGATACGCCGGCATCGACATAAATCTTCGGTCACGCGAATCCTCAAGGGGGAAGCCTGGAATTTCTGATTCCTTTGGAAAAATCAATTGGATGCCATGCTCTCTCCGATTTTTTCCGCCCATCAAAACGTCGCCTTTTGCCAAAAGACAAAGCACTTCTTCCATCGTCTCCACACAATGCCCGGCATCCAAAACACCGGCATCTATCATATCTTTTTCATTTAAATATAAAAAATCAATTCTTGTATCTGACATAAACACCCTCCTTTTCCAGAAAACAGTTACATCATCGCATTAGCACGAACCTTTTTCACCTTATGTGCATGCAGCATCCAGTGAATGAGATAAGCGAAAAGTCCAAGCAGGCAAACGCCAAAAATAATCGTTGTCAGTGCATTGATTTCCGGCGAAATACCTTTCTTAATCATTGAGTACACCTTCATCGGCAGTGTCGTTGTCTCGGCATTGGCGAGGAAACTCGTTACAATCAGTTCATCCAGTACCAAAGAAAATGCCATAAATGCGCCGGACATAACTCCCGGCATAATCGCCGGCAGTGTCACATGAAGAAATGTGTACACACGGTCTGCACCAAGGTCCATGGACGCCTCTTCAATACTTGGGTCCATGCCGACAAGTCTTGCCTTTACCGTAATGTAAACATACGGAAGAACTAACGTTGTATTACCAATAATGATAGTACCGATACTTAATCCGATATTTGATAGGTTAAAGACGAGCAACAGTGCAACCGCAAGCACGATTTCCGGAATTACAATCGGAAAGTAAATGGTATTCATAATCAATTTCTTTCCTTTAAACTTCGCATTGCGTAATCCGACCGCTCCGGTTGTTCCGACAACCAGACCAATCAATGTAGAAATTACGGCAATCAAAAGTGTCGTACCAAGTACTTCCCAAATTCCGGAATCGCTAAACAATTTTACATAATATTTTGTTGTAAATCCCGACCACACCACATTGGCATGACTATCGTTAAACGAAAAGGCAATCATGACAAAAACCGGTGCGTAGATAAACAAAAACAATAGGACGACATATACTTTTCCGAGGATTGACATCACTCGTTTTTTCTTCTTTCTCTTTTCCATAGACTAAGCCCCCAAATCATCCAAATCTCCACCAAGTTTCGTGTAGATTAATACCATTAACAAAATTATCGCTGCCAGAATAATGGATAGAGCGGCGCCAAACGGCCAGTTTCTCGCGATGGTAAACTGACGGTAAATCAAGTTACCAACCATCATCGAGGTACCGCCACCGAGCATATCCGTTACCATATAATATCCGATACAAGGGATAAATGTAAGAATTACTGCGGCAAAGATTCCCGGTGCCGTAAGCGGCAGAGTCACTTTGCAAAATGTCTTAATCGGTCCTGCTCCCAAATCTTTTGATGCCTCAATCAGACCCGGGTCAAGTTTTTCAATCGAGGAATACATAGGCAGTACCGCAAATGGCAGAAACATATAAATCATACCGACGATAACCGCAAAATTGTTATACAAAAGGTCAATCGGCTTTTTGATAATACCAAGTGACATAAGTACCGTATTGATGATACCGGAATTATTTAACATAACAACAAAACTATACAAAATAACCAAACCGCTGACCCATAAAGGAAGCATCAGAAGCACCGTCAGAACACCGGAAGTCTTTTTCTTCACATGAGCAATCACGGTAGCTAGTGGATACCCAAGTAAAATGGTGAGAACAGTCGTCCACACGGCAATCAAAAGTGACTGTTTCACAACCGTTACATAAACCGGTTTAAAAATTTCTGCGTAGTTATCCAGTGTAAATTTATACACGATTTTTCCAAGCGGTCCCTTCGTCATAAAACTCATGAACAAAAGCATTCCGACCGGCACAAGCACAAACAGAACCGACCAAATTGTAACAGGCGCACACATTATAATAGAAGATAGTCTCGCCTTAAACGATTTTTTGTCTTTGTGTTTTGCAACCTGCGTTCCTTCTTTATTCTTCTTCATCCTCATCGCCTCCTTCAATATCACGGGAAGCATCCGTATCTACCAGATTTTTCTCCGGCAGTACAATTCCCTTTTCCAGATGCCAGTACAGATAAATCATCTCTCCCTCTTTTGGAAGGTCATCCATCGAAAATCGATTAATTTTTACTTCCGTTCCATCATTTAGTAAAACAATGGTTTTAATCAGGTTTCCGACATAAATATGTTCTTTCACCACCCCTTTGATATGAAATCCTTCTACCCGCTCTCTCGAATACAGCATATTTTCCGGACGAACCGATACCGAAACAGCACTTCCTGCTGCCAGTTCACCGGTAAAGCCGGATGCCTGCGCCTTTCCGACTTCCGTACCTACGGTTACGGTATCGCCATCCTGACTGATTACAACAGCATCAAAGATATTGGATTCGCCGATAAATCCGGCAACAAACCTTGTCTTTGGATGTTCATAAATATCAAATGCTGTATCCACCTGTTCCAAAACACCCTGATTGATAATCGCAATGCGGTCACTCATCGTAAGTGCCTCTTCCTGATCATGCGTTACATAAACAAAGGTAATACCAAGCTTTCTCTGCAAACGCTTTAACTCAATCTGCATCTGCTTTCTCAGTTTCAAATCAAGTGCGCCAAGCGGCTCATCCAAAAGCAATACTTTCGGGCGGTTAATCAGTGCCCTTGCAATTGCCACACGCTGCTTCTGTCCACCGGACATCTGAGTGATGCGCCGCTTGCCAAAACCTTCAAGCTGGACAAGCTTAAGCATTTCCGTTACCCTCTCTTTAATTTCAGCTTTCGGAACTTTTTTCACCTTAAGTCCATACGCTACATTGTCAAAAACATTCATATTCGGAAATAACGCATAATTCTGAAATACCGTGTTGACATCACGCTGATATGGCTCTTTTTTCTCTACGCTCTCCCCCTGGACTTTAATCACACCGGAAGTCGGCAGTTCAAAACCGGAAATCATACGCAGTGTCGTTGTCTTTCCACATCCAGATGGTCCTAACAGTGTCAGAAACTCCCCTTCGGCAATATTGATATTCATGTTCTTTACCACATGATTGGTTCCATACCATTTTTCTACATTTACAAGAGATACAATAGGTTTACTCATAGTTCCCTCCATTCCGACTGTTTCTAAGAACGGTCTACATCAGTGCGTCGTTGCCTCGTTCATTGGTACGAATACGCATCGCATCTAAAACTTCCGTAACGAATACTTTACCATCACCATTTTTACCGGTTCCAATCGCTGTGGCAATATCCGCTAAAATTTCCTCAATCTGGTCATCCTCCACAACGACGAAAACCATGATTTTCGGAAGCAGGTTGATATCATCGCCGGTGAAATTCATCTCCGGCAGATATCCTTTCTGACGTCCACATCCCATAACGGATAAGCACGTCATACCCTGACAATTGTGAGTAGCAAATATTTCTTTCAAACCAACCAGCTTTTCCGGTCTTGTAATTACTTCAATCTTTTTCATGGTATCATCCTCCTATTCTGCTGCATTTCCCATCAATTCCGTGTAGTAAGTATCCATTAAGTTAATCTGTTCATCGCTTACGGCAATGCTCCAGGAAATCGGGAATAACTCTTCCTCTTTTTTCAATGCCGGACTGTCATAAAAATCTTTGTCAAGATGAGGTGCCAACAAGTCCTGTTTTAAGTTTGGTACACCGCCGTACTCGGCATTGCTTTTTGCATTTTCTTCCGGACGAAGCAGAAAATCAATTAACTCGGTTGCTTCACTCTGTTTTTCTGATGCTGCCGGAATCGCCCAATACTGCTGGAACCGCTCACATCCTTCTTTCAAAGCAACGGCTTCGAATTTATCCCAGTTATCTTTGGAGTCTACACAAAGTGTTGTATAATCCCAGCAGAACGCTACCGGACACTCACCATTTTCAAGCTGCGATACGGCACTCTCACCAACAAACGCTTTTACATTTGCTTTAATCTGTGTCAAAAGTTCATTGGCTTTTTTCATCTCTTCTTCGTTTGTCGAATCCGGCTTAAATCCACAGGCTGCTAACGCTTCACCGTAAAGGGAAATCGTTGAATTGACCATCGCAATTTTTCCTTTCAGTTTTGGATTAGCCAAATCCTTAAACGAGGTAATTTTGATTGGACAGGTCTCTTTGTTATAAACAATCGTTGTATAACTACATCCCATGTTTGGAATTGTATATTTTTCTTCGGTATCTCCAATTGGGCCCTCTTTCAAAAAATTCTCCTGAATATTTTTCACATTTTTGACCTTACTCTTATCAATTGGAGCTAACAATTCACCATCCAAAAAGGATTTTACATAAGCACCCTCTAAGTCAATCAAATCGTAATCAGCACTTCCTTCAATCATCTTCGCCAACAAAGTATCCGTATTGTCGATGTAACTGATATTGACTTTAATTCCGGTCTCTTTGGTGAAGTCTTGAAACATCTCCTCCGACCAGGTTCCTTCCCAGACCATAATGTTTAAGCTGTCTGCTTTTTCTTTTGAACCGGTGCTCTCTTTGCTGCTGCCACATCCCGAAAGAACGCTTATGCTCAGTACAAGACACATCGTAACTGCTATTAAATGTTTCATTTTCTTTTTCATAATCATGCCCTCCTTACGTTGATTGATAAGTTTTACTTGTTACAAAAAAAAGAAAGCCAGCGGAAACTCCACGAGTCTCCGTTGACTTTAAAGCGATACTAGCACCAAATTATTTTTCTGTCAATGCTAATTTTTATTTTTTGTGAAAATGTAACGATTTCATTTCCATCATTTCATACATTTACGGTAAATTTCTATAATCTTGTCTTTATCGAGCGGAACCTGGCACTCATCAAGTCCATCCGCAGCGCGCTCTGCCATGCTCTCAAAGTGGCTTTCGTCCGTAATTCCAAGGTCCTTCATCGACAGTTTCAGCCCCATTTTTTCAAAGACTTCTTCCGTCTTTTGAATGGCAAGTTCCGCAATTTCATACGGCTTTTTGTCCGACGAAATACCAAATACATTTACTCCGTAATTCACAAAACGATCCACATTATCGTCATTTAAAATATAGCGCATCCACACCGGAGTGAGCACAGCAAGCCCGTGTCCATGTGTAACATCATACACCGCCGAAAGTTGGTGTTCCATCGCATGCACCGGCCACAAAGACGTAAGACCACACGCTAAAAATCCATTAATTGCCCAGCTTGACGTCCACATCAAATTGGCTCTTGCCTCGTAATCATCCGGCTTCTCGCAAGCAACCGGTCCAAAATGGATACACGTTTTCAAAAGCCCTTCCATCACACGGTCCTGCATATATTTTCCCGGTGTTCCATCAAAATACAATTCAAAAATATGGCTCATAATATCTGCCGTACCTGCTGCCGTCTGGTATTTTGGCACAGTAAATGTATTAACCGGGTCCATGATAGAATATTTCGGATACAGTAAAATACTGCACATCTCCTGCTTATCCGAAGTTTCCTCGTTGTTAATTACCGCAAACCCGTCCATTTCAGAACCGGTTGCCGCCAGCGTAAGCACCGTAATAATCGGGAGTGCTTTTGTTATCAAACTGTTATCCAGCACCAAATCCCACGGACTTCCCTCATGGTAAAATCCCGCTGCAACCGCCTTCGCACAGTCAATCGTACTGCCGCCGCCAATCGGAATCACCACATCAATTTGATTTTCACGGCAGATTTGCACACCGCGGCACACGGTACTAAGCCGTGGATTTGGCTCCACGCCCGCAAGGTCCCACGTTGTAATTCCTGCCTTTTTTAGCAGCGACACAATCGTATCATACAAACCACTGCGCTTTACACTGCCGCCACCGTACACCAAAAGGGCACGTTGTCCAAATTCACTGACAAGCTCCGGCAGATTTTGAATCTGCCCCTCACCAAAAAATACTTTTGTTGGAATATCATAATAAAAATTCTGCATCGTATCCACTCCTTTTCAAAACATTAGAAAATGAATCCTGCTGCCAAATAAAGTGCCGCAGAAATCGCACCGGCAATCAGCACATACGGCTGGCTCGTCCGATACTGGTCATATATCGTTACCCGGCATGCTCTCGCCGAAACAACGCCTAAGTCAGAAACAACACACGCATTTGCGCCGAATAATCCGGCAGAAATAATCGCACCAAGGCACAACGGAACATTTGCACCAACGCCCGGTAATACTACCATCATAACCGGAATTGCAATCTGATACAACGTATAATTTAAGCTGAACAGGTATTCCGAGCAGCTAAAGAATACGAAGAAAATAAACGGCAGAAGACTGGCAACCGGAATTGCCCCGCAGACAGCGGATACAAAATCTTCCATTCCCATCGCATACATACATTCCTGCATCGCATAACCAAGCATCAGAATAATTACCATGTCAACCATGTCGATAAAGCCATCCACGATACACTGCACATACTCGGAAATCGTCTGTAGGCCCTGCATGACATATAAAAATCCGGTAAAAATAACCGCAATGGCAAACGCCGTAAAGCAGTTAAGCCCCGTTGCTAACAACGCGATTACAATACAGACAAGCGGCAAAATGAGGTTTAACACACTGACGTGTTTTGTCCTCTCATTATTTTCATCAAAATCCTCTTCTTCGTCTGCGTCAGCCTCTTCATCACTCCCTTTGATGTCTCCCATCTGGATTCCTTTTTCTTTCATCATCCGGTACGCTTTTTTCATCGGTCCGATAATCGGAATTTTACCGGCAGCAAATAAGAGAGCGAGAACAATCGCTACAATCGCATAAAACATAAACGGAATTGACTGGATGAAAATATCCGTTGCCTGTGCCTTATCCGCGACATTATCCGCTTCTACAATCTGGTAAATGATAAAATATCCCCACGCACCAAACGGAAGCATCGCCGAAGCACAGATACTAACTGTACGAATGATATAGGCAAGTGCCAATCTCGGCTTCTTCAGCGCGTCAATCAGTGGGGAAAATGCCGCACCGGCAGTCAGTGCCGACACATAGTCATCCACCGATGTCGCACCGGCGTACACACCCGCTGTCACCATAACGGCAGCTGCTTTTCCCTTTTCCTTGCTTGTCACAAACTCGGTAAATGCCTTTGTGCTTCCAGTTCGCTTCATAGCTATAATCAAACCGCCGCAAAGGAAAAACGACATATACATCTCGATATTTTCCGGGTCACCAAGCACGGTATATAAATCATTGATAAAGCCGCCAAAACAGGCCCCCTTATACCACAATATGTAACATGAAAATGTACCTAAAACCAGCGACTGCATAACATCTTTTGTGACCAGAGCATATACAAACAGCCCTGCCAGTGGAACAAGAATCCAGAAACTTCCTGTCACCATTTTTGTTGGCACCAAAAACAAGACAACCCAGAACACAATCCAAAATGCCCAGAGTTTTACCATTTTCGGCTCGATATGCTTCGGATTCATGTAATATAAAATTCGTTTAAAAATGTTTTTACTGTCCATATCAATCACTCCAATCACACAAAAAACTTACTACCTGGATGAATGATCCCAGATTTTTAACTGCGTACCAATACCATGGTCGACGGCGTTACGGTAAATTTCAGAACCCCATGCAACGTCCTCAATCGGCATTCCTTCAATGGCAACAAAAATAATTTCATCGTCGGACTTTCTTCCCGGTTTTTTGCCGCGGATAATTTCTCCCAAATGGTCAATGGAATCTCTCGTAATCAGGCCATCCTCTACCATGTAATAGAACTCCTCACCCATGCAGCCGGTCGCCTTACGCATTCCATTTTCATCGTAACCCTCTTCATCCTCGATGCCGTACTCCTCATACATCTTCCAGTTATCGACAACTTTGCGGATGCCAACAAGTTCTTTTTTATCCATGTTGAAAAAACTCGTCGCAATCAGGGTAACACCCGGTTTTAACCATTCTTTTTTGTAGGTCGGATACTGTCCCGGTTTCACAGAAACCGACTCGCTGATAATATCGGAGCCGCGGACTGCTTCCTCTAACGTCTCACAGATGATTACTTCCTTCACCTGTTTATAATGAGTTTCAATAAATTCCTTAAGCGCAGCCGCCGTTTTAGATTTTAAGGAACCTGCCTTGATTTTAACGGTATCAATATTTTTTGCATTTGTCATAATGGCACGGAAACAAGCTTTCGCAATCGGTCCTGCACCCAACATCGTAAGAACTTTTGAATCTTCTCTTGCCAAAAGTTTAGTTGCCAGTCCCGGCATTGCCCCGGTACGCATTGAACTTAACAAGTTCGCTGACATATAGGCAAGCGGTGCTCCGGTCTCCACATCATTTAGGGCAAACATCAAATTGGAGCGCGGAATTCCCATCGGGCGGTTATTTCCGTTTGAGCCGTACCATTTACATCCTGCGACATGGAATTTGCCCCCTAAGTACGCCGGCATGGCGATAAACCGCCGGTCCGCGCCGTCATTAATTGGGAATCCGTCAATATCGGATTTTTTCGGAAATTCCAGCATAATTCCGTGAGAGTTATGCTCCGGACCACCCATGATGAAGTCGCCGTCTTCCAAAAGTCCCATTGTCTCTTCCATCACATCAACACATTTGGCAGCATCCATAACTCCTGCCTCAATCATATCCTCTTCATCTAAATAAAGCATACGGAGTTTTTTCGATTCTACTAATTTTGCTTTTTCTTCTGCAATTACAGCCTCTAATTCACTCATGCCTTTCATCTCCTTTGACTTTCACTCAGTTTATTTCAAACTCTTAAATCGGTCATAGCTTAAGGAAGAAATATCAACTATTGTGTCTTCTCCTGCTACCATCTGGGACAACATCAGTCCAACTGCCGGTGCGGTGCCAAACCCATGACCGGTAAATCCACAGGCAAGAATCAGTCCAGGGACTTCATCTACACGGTCGATAACCGGTACGCCGTCAAAGCACAAATCACACCAGCCGCCCCATGTGCGGACAATTTTGGCATCTGCCAATTTCGGAATGTATCCCATAATCGCGCGGCATCCTGCTGAAGCAGTAATCGATGTTGTGCGCAAATCGTCAAACGATTTATCAATCGATTCTTCCAAACCGGAATCCGAACCGAATACAAATGAACCATGCTGTGACTGATGTCCATAGAAATCGGCATCTGCGGTTCCTAACATGATATCAAACATATGTGGCTGCATTTCCGTTACCAGACATTCTTCAAAGAATTTTGTCATCGGCACATCAATTCCTACCGTGCGGGCGATAAAACGGCTCTCGTAGCCGGCAGCCAGAATAATGGTTTCGCCCTCAAATACTTCCCCGGTTGTAAGAATTACTTTTCTTGCTTTTCCCTTTACTTTTTCAATGGCTTTTACCTTTGCTCCGGTTATGTAACGTGCACCGAGTTCCAGTGAACGGGTATAAAAGGCAAGGGTTGTTTTCATTGGGTTTGCGTGACCGTCGGTTGGACACCAGCTTGCACCAATGACTTCATCCGAAAGATGCGGACAGATTTCTTTGACTTCTTTGCCGTCAATTACATGCATATCCAGTCCTACGCTTCTGGCATTGGAAGCTAGGGTTTCAAGTTTTTTCAAATGTGCTTCTGTTTTACCGAGACGTAAGTTTCCTCTCTGGTAATACTCAACGTCTACACCAAGTTCTTCGGAAAGTGTCGGCCACATATTGTTGACCGCATACATCGCATACGGAAGTTCTCTGACATCACGTCCGGACTGACGAACACCACCACCGTTTCTTGATGAACCACCGTGTCCGATACTGTCATCTGCTTCTAATACTAAAACATCTTTGATTCCTCTTTTGGCAAGGTAATATGCGGTTGCACAACCGTTAATACCGCCACCGATAATAATTACGTCTGCTGTTTTTTTCATTTGCAGTCACCTCCATCCCTTGCTAAAACTTTCATCTCTATTGGTCTCATCGGAGCTCTTGATACCGCCGGTTCAATATCCGTCGGTCTTACGTGAAGCTCTCTTGCCATAATTCCTTTTACTAATTTACCACAGGTCTGTCCCTGACAGAGTCCCATGCCATTTCTCAGATATCGTCTCATCTCCTCCATTGTCACAATGCCCTCGTGAATGGCTTTTCGAATTTCTCCTTTGGTCACTTCCTCGCATCGGCATATCAGCATATCATCATCTGCGCCAGGTACAAAGGGACCGATTTCTTTTAATTTTTCCTGAATATCCATCATATCGTTTTCCTCTTTTCTGCGCTGTCTCGCGCGTTATTTTCGCGTTTTCTATGCTCTCTTATAGAAGCGTGCCTTCATTGTCATATCACTTGGCACCTTAATCGTCAACAGGTTGGTGTGGTCAAATGCTTTGGCAGTTTTACAGGATACCACTTCGCAGTCGCACACTTTCTGTCCGTCTCGTCCGAGCGCAATTCCTTTTTCTCCTGCCTCCGGCAGCGGAAGAAATTCGTAAGGAAGAGTGACGGTACCAAATCCGGGCTCCGTTTCCTCATCAACTAAGAAGATTGCCTGACCGGAACAAGAAGCTACACACATACCACATCCGATACATTTGGAACCCGGCACAACAACCGGCAGCGATGTAATGTTATCGCCGATGGAAATACATCCTTTTGCACAGGCATCCTGACATGGGTTACACGGAATGTTCTGCGTACATTCCATAACCGGATGAACACCGACTGCATGGGTAACACCCGGATACCGCTCAATCTCATCGTCCGCTACATAACCTTTTGCAAGAAGGTTTTCGGAAATGTCAATGCCCTCTTCGGTTTTCTCGATTTTTTTGCCTCGGTTTTTCGGAGCAAACATTCCCTGACGAAGTGCTTCCAGTGCGGATTCCAATTCGCTTACGCGGGCTTCTCTTTCTTCTTTTGTCATGTAGCCCAAATACTCAGAAATGACAGCTCCTGAAATACGACCTTCAATCATTGCTGAACTTGCTTCCTCAATTCCGGATACATCACCTGCTGCGTAAATACCCGGTACACTGGTTGCACCAAGGATGTCACAAACCGGTACATAACCACCCGGTGTGTCGTTCATTTCGCAGCCTGCCTGTTTGAGTAACTGTGACATCGGTGACAAACCAACTGCCATACAAATGGTGTCTACATCGAAATGTTTTTCCGTTCCTTCAATGAACTGGAAGTTTTTATCGACCTCTGCAATTGTAACACCCGTTACACGGTCTTCACCTTCCGCTTTTACGATGGTGTGTGACAGATAAAATGGCACCCCGAGTCTTGCTACTTTCGCAGCGTGTACCCCGTATCCGCCAACTCTCGGTGCCGCATCAACGAGGGCAACCACTTCACATCCAGCCTGCATTAACTGGAAGCTGACAACCAATCCTACGTTACCGGTTCCAAGCATCAGAATCTTTTCTCCGGCTTTGATGTGGTGAAGGTTCATCATCGTCTGCGCTGCACCTGCTCCGATTACACCAGGAAGTGTCCAGCCGGGGAACGTTACCATGTTTTCACTGGCTCCGGTTGCCACTAAGATGGCATCCCCTTTCATATGTTTTACTTCATCTCCGATTCGCACCGTGATTTCTTTTTCCGGATACAAACCGATTACGGTTGCATTTAACATAACTTCAACGCCATACTTTTCTGCCTCAGCGAGAAGTTCCTCTCCTATTTTAAATCCGCGGATTTTTGCTTTGTGCTCCTTTGAGCCAAAGAACTTATGAATCTGCTTAAATAACTGTCCGCCCGGTTTTTCATTTTCATCAAGTACCAGAGGATGCAATCCATGTTTTGCTGCTTCGGTTGCTGCGGACAATCCGGCCGGTCCTGCTCCAATTACAATCAAATCATATCTTTTCATTTACGCTTCCTCCTTTGCACTTGCTCCATACTGGGTTTCTACTACCATTCCCTCTTTCAACGGGGTGATGCAGGTTCTCACATTTGGCTTTCCATCAACTACCATAACGCAGTCGGTACAGCGTCCAATCGCACAAAAGACACCTCGTGGTTCATGGCGTTTTGCTGTATAACGATGTGCCATCACACCTGCTACACGAAGAGCTGCCGCAATCGGCTCTCCCTCATACCCTTCCAACGTTGTTCCGTCATATGAGAATTTCACTAATTTTCCTTTTGGAGATTCCCCTAAAATCGGATGATTTTCAATTCTCTTTTCCATACCGTAATCCTCACTTTCCAAAATTCAAATTGATTTAGAAACAACAAAAGAGCCACTGGCACCAAACGCGGTCACCATTGACTCTTTACGGGAAGTATAAACCCTAGAATCATACTAGGGTCAAGGGCTTTTTTTGAAAATTTGACATTTTTTTTCATCTTTGCTAAAATATGTGAGTAAGCAATGGCGCTGTTTCCTCGGAAATAGTGCCTTTTTTAGGAGGAACCGTCAAGAACGTAGTTCTTGCTTGAAATCGGTTTCGACGACTTGCCGTCTGGCGCATGTGAGGGGGCACTACCTTTATACTAGGAGGAATAATCATGGCAAACAGCACATTTCACATCGGAGAATTATCAAATTTATTTAATATCAGTGTCGATTCGATTCGTTATTATGAAAAAAAGGGATTAATCTGCCCGACACGAAATGAAAATAACGGATACCGGGAATATTCTTTGGATGATTTCCAGACTTTAGTGATGATTCGTGAACTGCTGGGACTTGATTTTCACAAAGAGCAGATTAGCGAGTTCTTAAAGAATAGAAATATTTCCACCACAATGGAAATGTTAGATACGGAGCTTTCTATTATAAAGGAAAAGATGGAAGTTCTTCAAAAGAAAAAGGAGCAGATTGTCAGCCGGATTCAGTCTTTGCAAGCTGTGCAGAATGAGTCATCGGACACTTCCATTCGATTAAAGACATTCAAAAAACGCCCGATTGCCATGATTTCCACGGAAAATCTGCCGGACGCTTATGTTGACTACACAATGGTTCAATATATGAAAAAGAACCAGATTAAATTAGATACCATCGGTTTCTGCGACTGTTACACGCTGGATTTAGAAAAATCAAATCCAGACTCCGATTACTACCGCACGGAAAATGTTTTCTTTTTGACTGACAGCACAAAAACGAAGACGGATACATTTCTCCCTGCCGGTGAATATCTGTGTCTGTACTACCACGGCTCCTTAAAGCAGACCAAACAGTTGATGCCTTCTCTCTATGCCTATGCAAAAGAACATCACTTAACTGTCACCGGCCACCCGATGGAACTTTGCCACATCGACAGTTATGAGACGAACCGCGAAAGCGAATATGTTATTGAATTAGAACTTCCGGTGAGTTCTCATCCTTTTGCAAAACAGTAATCACTTTATCCCAATTGTCCAGTACAAATCTGCCAATTACCGGATCATACATTTTTCCTAAATTCTTTTCTATTTCCTGATAACAGATATCAAATCCAAGCGCCTTGCGGTAACGTCTTGTTGAAGTCATCGCATCAATGGAATCACAAATCGCAATAATTCGCGCTCCCACCGAAATTTCTGCCCCTTTCAATCCATCCGGGTATCCTTTTCCATCAAACCGCTCATGGTGATGAAGCACAATATCAATCAGCCCTGAAAGCATACTGGATTTACTCAAAATCTCGGCTCCAATCGCCGGATGTTCTTTCATAATCTCCCATTCTTCATCCGTCAGCCGCTCCGGTTTATTTAACACGGCATCCGGGATTCCAATTTTTCCTATATCATGTAAATGCGCCGCCACATGAATATCGTTTTGGCATTCCCCGGTAATCCCCATCTCGCCGCATATCATCTGAGCCAAGTCACTGACCCGCTCCGAGTGTCCTGCCGTGTAAGGGTCTCTGGCATCTAATGCACTTGTTATGCACTCCACAATTTCATGGTAGGCATCAATATTTAACCTGTCAAGTTCCTGTATCATGTAAATTACACATCTTCTTTCCTTTGTTCGCTAACTTTTATTATACAACGAATACAGGGAGAGGACAAGAATTGGGAATGGAGAATTTATTTCAAGTAGGGGTGGCAACTTGCATTGCTTCCCCTCCTTTCACCACACAAATCTTTCGCCACCATCGCAAAATAAAACCATTTTTTTCAATGGTTTTATTTTATATTTTATCCCCACACTTCTTCTGCAATCTCTTTTACGAGTTTCAATTTTGCCCACTGCTGCTCCTCAGTCAATTTATTACCGATTTCACAGGAAGCAAATCCACACTGTGGACTTAAGCACAAGCGTTCAAGCGGAATATATTTCGCTGCTTCATGAATTCTTTCAATAACTTCTTTTTTATCTTCAAGCTCCGGTGTTTTCGTTGTAATCAGTCCAAGTACTACTTTTTTATCCGGTGAAACTTTAGCAAGTGGTGCAAAACCGCCGGAACGCTCGTCGTCATACTCTAAGAACAAAGCGTCTACATTTTCTTTGGCAAATACATAATCAGCCACACTGTCATAAGGACCGCTGGTGAAATATGTCGAATGATAATTGCCGCGGCAGATATGTGAAGTAATTACCATATCCTCCGGCTTTCCTTCCAATGCCAGATTATTCACAGCCAGCAAACTCTGTTTCACTTCTTCTAAGTCAATACCAAGGCTTTTGTAACGCTGTTTTGCGGCATCACCCACAACGGCACCCCATGTACAGTCATCCAACTGCAAATTGCGGCAGCCTGCCTCATAAAACTGGCGGATAACATCCTGATATGCCACTCCAATATCATGAATCAGCTCTTCATCTGTCGCATAAAATTTTCTTGTTGATTCCACATTCTGCGGAACAATAAACTGCTGGAACATCTGTGCCGGTGCTGGAATTGTATATTTTGCAACTGTATTTTCATCTTCCAAAGTTTTCAAAAACTTAAAGTATTCAACAAATGGATGTGCTTTCGCTTTAATTTTTCCAACTACATAAGTATCTTCCAGAGAAGCGAGCTCGCCTGCAAACTGTACGCCGCCTCCAGTTAATTCATGCGCAACTCCCTCAAATCCCCACATAAAATCCAAATGCCAGTAAGTTCTACGGAACTCACCATCAGTAATCACATGGAATCCCAAGTCCTTCTGTTTGGCAACAACTTCACGAATTGCCTCATTGATTGTCTCGTCTAATTCTTCTTTTTCAATTTTCCCATCCTCATACAGCGCTTTCGCATTCTTTACTTTTTCCGGGCGTAAAAAACTTCCTACATAATCATATCGAAATGGTTCCTGCAATGCTTTCATCTTCAAATCCTCCGTTTTTCTTTGATGAGGATAGTGTAGCATTGTTTATTTCTTTTGTGAAATACACATAATCATGCCTTTTCCATAGTTTCAGACTATGGCCAGGTAATTTTTTATTGCCTCCTGATAATATAAAGCGTAGCGGCTTAACATCGTATTTTTCTTACGAATCATGCCAATCCGCATATCACAATCCGACACAAGGGGCTTTGCAATAATATTTTCACCATTTAACTTCTGGTCGATGACACCGGAGCAAACCGTAAATCCATTTAACCCAATCACAAGGTTAAACAGCGTTGCACGGTCGCGCACCTGAATATTTTTCGGAAAATCCAGCATACTCAAAAACTCCTCAGCAAAATAAAAGGAGTTCCGTTCTCCCTGCTCATATACCAGATACGGATATGGCTGTAAATCATCCAGTGTAATTTCTTTCTTATTTGCCAGCGGGTGCTCACGGCAGATAAACACGTGCGGTTCTGCCACAAACAATTCTTCAAATACAAGTCCGTTTTTCTTCATAAGTTTCGTCAGAACTTCCTCGTTGTGCGCCGACAAATATAAAATTCCAACCTCGCTTTTCCCCTGCGCCACGTCATCAATAATCTCTCCGGTCTGCGTCTCGCGCAAAATAAAATTGTACTGGCTGGCATCGTACTGTTTCACCAAATCCACAAACGCATTGACCGCAAAGGAATAATGCTGGCACGACACCGAAAATTTCGGCGTCCGGTTTTTGTCCTTGCCAAAATGCTCCTGCATAATATCCGCCTGTTCCAAAAGCATCCGTGAATAGGCAAGCAGTTCCTCACCTTCTCTCGTTATCACAACACCTTTGCTGGAGCGTGAAAAAGCAGTCACGCCCATTTCCTTTTCCAAATTTTGAATTGCCGCACTAAGACTTGGCTGCGAAATAAAAAGTTTCTGTGCTGCCTCCGAAATGCTCCCACACTCCGCAACTGTCACCAGATATTTTAACTGTTGTAATGTCATACCTTTTCCCCTTATCGTATATAAATCCCTTTCATTATAGGATTTCCGGCAAATTCTGTCCATAGACAATTCTTTCATTGACATAATAATTTCCCACATGCTATAATTGGGTTACAACTCAAATAGCAATTCATTTCTATTTCGAGACACACGAAGGGATTTTACATAAAATAAAAAAGGAAGGAGGAATGCAAAGTACATGGCAAGAAAATACGACAGTGAAGAAACGAAGCAGAAAATTCTGTCATCCAGTGTCCGCTTGTTTATAGAAAAGGGATATCATGAGACGACGATGACGGAAATTCTTCATGATGCAGGCGTATCCGGCAGCAGTTTTCACTCCATTTTTCACACGAAAGATGGCGTCTTGGCAGAGCTTACGGAATTTATGTTTGAAAATCAGTTTGGTGTAGCAGAAAAAATCATTGGAACCGGGAAAAATCCGGTGCTTCTCTACGCCGTTGAAACCTGTATTCAGTTGACGCTTACCGAGATGAATGAACATCTCCGCGACATTTACATGGAAGCCTACACACAGCCGGCATTGATGGATTATATTCACAAGCATACAGCAAAAAAAATTGCGATGATTTTCAGGCAGTATAATAAAGACTTTCAGGAAAGCGATTTTTACGAAATGGAAATTGGGACAGCCGGATGTATGCGTGCCTATATTGCAAAAAAATGTGATATGTATTTTACTTTGGAAAAGAAACTTGAGCGGTTTCTAAGAGTAACGCTTGGCGCATATCATGTACCGGATGACATACAGCGTGAAACCATCGCTTATATCGGAAAATTAAAAATCCGGGAAATCACCGGTCAGGTCATGAATAAATTGTTTATGGCTCTGGCAATGAAATATGATTTTACATTTCATGAGGCAAACACAAAAAAGAAATGAGGGATATTATGACAAGGAAAGAATTTCACAAGAGACTTTTGATTACGTCTCTTCTTCTGGGGCTGGTACTCCCCTTGGCAAATGTACCGGTAACATCATCATTAAACCAGACCAAAAAAGCGGCGGCAGCAGAGCCGGCCGTAATGACTTTTGCCGAGGGCGAGGGTACCGGAGAAGAATTTAAGGAAGAATCCTGGGTGATGGACTCTAATGCGGCTGGAGAGCCACACAAAGGTTCACTGGCTATTGAAAGCTACCAACCCAGCTCAGACACTTATGGTATTAAAAAAAATCCATATTCAAAAAAGGAAACCCCGGAAAAAGTAATCCGGCTGTTTGACGTGGCAAAACCGTATTCTGCACCCGAATCCGCCGCCGAGGAAGATCCGAATAAAAGTACCTCTGATTACCGTTCCACAATAATCACACTAAATCAACTGGTTCCGCTAAATAGCAGATCGCAGTTTTCCACAAAATTTACCTTTTCACTCCCGGACGCCTGCGTCAACACCAAACAGGCAGGGGGTAAAGAATTCGCCAGAGAAGTCGGCGGCGACGGCCTTGCCTTTTTCATGGAAGATTACATATCCGATCCGGAAGATTTAGCGTATACGTATTCCGGTGGTGACACCTATCCATTCGGCATGCAATGTGACGAAAAAAGACTCATGGTCGAAATGGATTCCCAATATAATGGTGCCTATTGTAACATGAATAGAACGGGCGACGTATATCCATATGATGAAAATCGCCCATATTCCTATGAAAGCTGGGATTATGATAACCAATTATACTTTCACAAAGACCAAACCTATACCGGGAAAAATGACTACGAAAAAAACTTTAATCCTTATGAGGGCACGGACGGCAGAGAGTACGTGGCTTACCGCAATTACAAGTATGCCGAACGCTTTGACCATATCGGTATCACGCTAAACAGCGACCATGCCCGTCACGATGCCATTTATTACCTAAACGGTCTTGACCCAACCAAAACGGTGGAAAAAACAAAAGATGGAAAAAACTATACGGCGTACGAAAATCTTGCTTATTTTGATGCCTGTGCAGGTGGCGTTCTGGATGACACAGATAAGTTAGAGGCTGCCTATCAGGATACTTCAAAAAAGAGTATCGAAGTCAGCGATTCTTCCACCTGTGCCACGCGTTTTGCAGACGCAGGGGTAAATGACAGGCTTTTTACCGTATGGATTGATTATGATGGTGAAAAAATGTATGTCCGCTATGCCAATGGCGATTTTGCCAATGCGAAAAGACCTGCCAAACCGCAGATTGAAAAAGAAATTGACCTTCACTCCCGTTTTGACAACAAAAAGGCTTTGATTGGTTTTTCTTCATCAATCAATGCCTCCAAGGCGAATACAACTTTGCACGCCTTCCAGTTTACCAATGATTATAAACCAATTGACGAAGAGGCATCTTATCGAATCAATTACTGGAAGTTTAATCCGGACACAGAAAATTATGAAAAGGCAGAATCTTCCGAGGTTATGACAGGTGCCGTTGGCGACACTGTCACTGTGGCTGAAGCAGATCCCAGCTATGCGACAAAATATAGTAATGATTACTATCACATAAGCACAATCACACCGCAGGATTCCTCTGTCACACTCGAAAACGCGGATACACATTACCAAATGAATTTGTATTATGAACCGGAGAAAACAACCTATAAGGTACTCTACTATCAGGAAACAGAAGATGGTAACTATAAACTGCTGAACGAATACGTAAGCCCCCCAACCTACATTGGGAAGACCGTTTATGCAGAAATTAAGACTCCAAATGGATATATAGAGGGTGGTGATTATACTGCTACATTTGGAATTGTTAAGCCAAACAATGCCACGATACTTAAAGTTTATTACGATAAATACATACCTCTGCCGGAACCAACCGAGGTGGGACAGACACCATCACCATCCCCAAGCCCGACTCCAACTGCTACACCGACTGCTACACCAACTGCTACACCGACTGCCACACCAACCACTACGCCGACTGTCACTCCAACGCAGCGGGCAACGGCGACTCCGACGATGACACCAACCATAGCACCAACGACTGTTCCAACTCAGGTTCCAACCGCTGCGCCAACCGTAGCACCTACGAAAAAACCAGTCAAAGCTTCCGTAAGCAAAAAGCTGATTCAACCGGTGAAAGCAAGCGAAAATGCCAACAAACTTTCCTGGAATCCGGTAAAAAATGCGGACGGATATTTCATTTACGCCTCTGCCTGCAATGAAAACGGAAAAGAGCGTAAAGTAAAGAAAATTGCCGACATTAAAAACCGATTAACCACTTCTTACACCCACAAAAACTGTGAAAAAGATACGTGGTATAAATACCGTATTACGGCTTACCGCATTATCGGGAAGAAAAAAACTGCAATCAGTAAATCACTGGAATTACATTCGCTGACGAAAGGAAGTAAAACTTATGAAAATCCTTCGCGCGTAAAAATCCGCAGTGGTAAAAAACTTTCTTTAAAGGCCGGAAGCACTAAGAAAATACGAGCACAAGTAATTGTACCAAAAGGGAAAAAAACCTGCTGGCACATTCAAAAAATCCGCTACCTTGTGAGCGATTCCTCTGTACTGACCGTATCAAAAAAAGGTAAAATCAGAGCAAAAAAAGCAGGGCATGCGACAATTTATGCCGTTGCCCAAAATGGTGTAACCGCTAAAATTAAAGTCAGCGTAATAGCTGCAAAATGATAAAAAAAGTGCCGGAAATTCGCATTTTTATGGATTCAAATATTCTGAAAGCATATCAGAAACACAATTTTTGATTTCCACTGCGATGCTCCGGCACTTTTCTTTTGATAAGCCGGCCTGTGTTCCTACAAAAATTAATTCTTTGCTTCCCGGATTTTTCCCATTCCCAGCCACAGTTGTCGTGTGCTCTCCATAATATGTCGTACTATATGTCAAATCATACGCCGGACTCAGCCGCCAGCACTTTTTCTCCTCTTCATAAAGAAAAGAGAAGTTTTTTGCATGGTCGTCTCGATTGTGAGCATACACATTAAAACACATACGGCGGTACATATTCTCCAAATCCTCTGGTGAATTATTGGTTATTATTTTCGTAAGTTTCATCAAATCCTGATAATCAAGAACAGGCTGCTCAAAATCCAACTCCAAAAGTGCCGCCACTGTCAACATATGCACTCTTTCCATTTCTCCATGCTGATTTTTCCGGTCAAAGCGTTTCGTACCAAAATAGCCGCTGCATTTACCTGACGGAAACAAATTACATTCACTCATCGTAATTCCACACTGCTCGGCACACAGATAATAATCGTATTCCATTTTTCCAATATCCGCACGGTCCACATGCGCCGGAAATTTAATAATCCATGGCTCCCCATCCATTTCCATCATAACTTTAGGTCTGGCTCCGCCACTGGTTCCGCCCAAACGATACAATTCATCCAGTTTTTCTGTCTCCTCTGTATTCAAAATGCGCTGACATTCTTCTGCCAGTTCATCTAGATTATCCACGTCCTGACCATAGGACAGATTTCTTTCGGGGCGATAAATAAGTGCTCCCATCCCTTGATTTCCTACTACTGCCAAACGGTCAATAATTGAAAATTCATCTCTATTTATCCCATGCTTTTTTAACATTCTATCTAACAATAACTGTCCCCACGCATCCGGCAGGCTGTCTGCAAACACGCCGAATAAACCTCGAAAATAATCTTTTGTGGGAACAAAAACCTTCTTTTCCAAAGGAAGTGAAAAAGGACTGATAGAAAAACCATCCGCCAGCCATTCATCAGCATATTCAAATGCTGCTTTTTTTGATTCTGTAAGTGCCATCGTCCCTACAAGCCGCTCCCCGTAATAAACATGCATCACTTTATTTTCCCTCATTGATAACCTCCTGAATACTTCGATACGGAACATCCGTAAATAAATTCCGTATCTCATCCACCTCATTCAGAGCAAATGCCAGCTTCGTTAAAGAGAGTAGTGAAATCTGCCCTGTCGTCTCAAAACGCTTAATTGAGCCGTAACTTACACCGCTCATTTCCGATAATTTTTTCTGGGAAATCGAACGCCTTTTGCGAATCCCTCGTATTCTGCCTGCCAGCTTCATATCGATTTCCTCTGCTGTCTCCCATATTAGTTTCTCCATTTTATGTCACCTTTATGTGTTGTTTTTGTAGATAATATATTATCTATTTTGTGGTATATTTATGTGTTATGTATAATATATTATCTACTTATATATTATCATAAGGGTATTGAAAACACAAGAAAAAGTCAATGTTAGTTTGTGTCAAGTGTTCGTTGCCACTCTTTTGATTTTCCATAATTTCGTAGAAAGACATTGCGTCTCGTGAGCACTCCCGTTTGTTGAGTACGTAGCTATCGTGAAAAGGATGTGATAAAACAGAAAAACAGAAACAGACTTCGTTCAAAAACACCATCGGCCACTTCAAAGCGGACGATTCTTAGTTTGAGCGGATATTCATCGTAAATATCAGCGGGAATAAGATAGTCGAATGTTGTGTTTTTGTAAATAAAGCGGTATTGTGATGCTTTTTCAGAATGTTTATGTTTCTTTTTTGATTGTGTTCTGGTCAAAATCAGTTCGACGGTTGTATCCAGTTTATCTGGAAGAGTCTCGACACCAAGAAAACGCTGTACATTCAAATCCTTGGCACGAATCAAAAAATCAACTTTATTTTCGATTGCATGGGCAAAAACGTTGTAGCTGGAAAATCCTCTGTCAGCGATGAAAATCGGCAAACCTCCATAGGCATACCGAACCATAAGATTGCAAATAGCCTGAAACTCATTTTTAGACGTCCATGCTGAACTTCTAAATGGAGATATCTCTTAGAACATAATTCATATAATGAAATGGTATGAACCATGTTAAAACCGGATGCAGATTTTTCGTTAGGTTCGTGGAAAGTCTCTGAATCGTTAGGATTTCTGGCAATGTTAAACTCAGAGCCATCGCAGGCAATAAGATAGTATTTTCCGCGAAATTTATTTAAAGGGAATTTAAGGTTGAATTCCTTCAAAAGATGGCGGAACGCAGAAATAGAAAGTTTGGAACGTTGTTGATAAAAAGCGGAGCCAGTAGGAACTGAAGAATCATAGTCAAAAAAATTGAGAAGTTCATGATTTAAACTGCCACTTTCCATGGAAATGATGAGTTGCATCATTTTCTGAAAATCAAGTTTGCGTTTACGAATAAAATCCATGTTTGGATTTTTTACAAAAGAAGAAAGTGAGCGGCCGCACATTTTGATTGATATGTCAACTACAATTTTAATTTTTTTGTTAGAGGTTCACAATGAGGTGAGCTAATAAGCTTAACTAAGTGACATTGATAAAGAACTGGATTAATCAATAGCAAGAGCCTTTTTTAAACCAGGCTCAATCAG
>ERZ779895.192-NODE-192-length-97067-cov-12.443450_pt1 | contig 97067 bp, 133 predicted proteins | sample MGYA00511093_ERZ779895 | MGnify/ENA primary metagenome ERZ779895 (study PRJEB29588, sample SAMEA2142970) | human gut metagenome | biome: human gut; feature: human-associated habitat; material: faeces | place: Denmark | collected 2008/2010 ... | reverse complement strand
GACAGGGCGTTCTTAATATCCGTCCACCGCGCCCCGAACCATTGTCCGATTCCCTTGAATACAAACGTCACGGCGTTGTATGCTTCCGTGAACCGATCGGAAAACCACTGTCCGACGCCCTGAAAAATTGAGACGATCCCGTTCCAGATGTCCGAAAATATTTTCTTTATATCGACGCCGAATCCCTCAAAATATCCGACGATAAAGGAAACCCACGCCGAAATAATATTCTTTACGAAGTCGATTGCATTTTGTACCGCTGCTCCTATGTACTCGAAAAATCCGTCAAAATCTCCGGACAGTAACGAAAACAGCGCCGAAATGATATTCGTCACGAACTCGACAACGTTCGTTATTGCCGCAATGATCGGCGCGGCTGCGTTCATAATCCCGTTCATGATCGCCATGATCCGCGTCAGGATAAATTCAAAAACAGGCTTTAGTGTATTCATCAGGTTTTTAAACGCTTCCCCTAATTTCTCTAACAGGGGCTTGACCTTCTGAACCATGTTTGAAAACGATGTTTTGACTTTTTCAACGGCGTCGTTTACCTTTTCCCGAAATTCATCATTTGTTTTATATAAATAGACGAACCCCGCCGCCAGTGCCGCAATCGCGGCGACTGCAATTCCGACCGGGGACGCGATCGCCGACAATGCCCCGGACAGTCCGCCCATTTTGGAGATCAGCCCACCGACCTTCGTCATCAATCCGCCGACGCCCGATGTCACTTTCCCGATCGTCGAAACCACTTTCCCGCCGATCAATAGCGCGGGGGCGATTGCTGCCACGACCGCCGCGATCTTTACAATCATTTGTTTCTGTGATTCATCCAGATTTTTAAACCACGTTGTCGCGTCCTTGATTTTTTCGGTAAATTTCTGAAAATAGGGTAAAACCATTTGAAGGATCGTCTGCCCTAAATCGATCCCGGCGTTCTTTACCTCGTTTAATGCGACCTTTGCCTGATGTGACGTCGTGTCAAGTTTCCCGAACGCTTCGTCTGTCGCTCCGTTTACTCCGTCCGTCATATCGGACACAAGCCCGTTAAATTCTTCTACGCCGCCAGATAACAACGTCATAGCGGCTTTCCCGGCTTCAGCGGATCCGAACATATCATTCATAGCGACGCCGTCTTCCGCCGCCTGCTCCTGCAATATTTGCAGGACGTCCGCCAAACTTGCACCGTCGCTCATTAAATCCTGAAATGATTTTCCGGTTTTGTTCTTAATCGTGTCCGAAGCTGTCGTCCCGCTTTTTGACAGTTCATTCAACATACTGTTCATGTATGTTGTTGTTTCTGCTGTGGCGATACCGTTCGCTGTCATAATGGAATAGCCCGCTGCCAACTGTTCCAGTGATACGTTCGACGCGTTCGCCGTTGGTATGATTTTACCCATAGCGGACGCCAGTTCCCCGACCGTTGTTTTACCTTTGTTCTGCGTATTTATCAGGACGTCGGAAACGTGGTTCACTTCCTCCGATTCCATTCCGTAGGCGTTTAATATCGTCGTCAAAAGATCCAACGCCTGACCGGAATCGGCAAAACCCGCCGTCGCTAATTTTGTAGACTGTGCGACGAAGTTCACGGCGTCGCCTGTGTCCTGCCCGGCGGAAATCGCATTGTATACGTTATCCGCAATTTCAGACGCGGAAATTCCGGTCTGATCGGACAGATTCATGATCTTTGATTTTAATTCATCGAGCGGGACGCCTGTTTCTTCCGATGTGTCCGCGATTGTGGACAGCTTCGCGATCGCGTCCTCAAAATCTATTGACGCCGCTACTGCTGCCGTTCCGACGCCTGTTATCGCCGCCGTGACAGGTGCTAAAGCCTTTCCCGCTGACTGCATACCGTCCCCGACTTTGGTTATCTTCTCCCCGGCTTTTGACAGCTTGTCCCCGGCGTCAGTGACCGCCGCGCCGACCTTTTCAAACGCGGTTTTTTCTTTTTCAAGCTGCGCTTCTAAGTTTTTCAGTTCTGTTTCTGTCTTTGTGATTTCGGTCTGCAGGGCGCGGTATTTGTTTTCATCTATTTCGCCGCGCTCAAAAGCCGCAGACGCCTGTTCCTGTGCGGTTTTCAGCGTCTGCAACTTCTCTTTTGTCGTCTCAATAGATTTTGATAGAATTTCCTGTTTCTGTGACAGTAATTCCGTATTTTTGGGATCCAGTTTTAAAGCCTGATTGACGGCTTTTAGCTGATTCTGAAGCGTTTTTGTAGTGCCGTTTACACTCTGCAACGCCTTGTCAAGTTTTGTTGTTTCGCCGCCGATCTCGATCGTGATTCCCTTAATGTTTCCTGCTGCCACTCTTTACGCCCCCTGTTCCTTTCTTTCCGAATTTCGCCCGCAAGTGCGCCCGATCCGGCTTTGTTTGCTTGTAATAATAGGCGTTTTCTAAATATTTCCGCCCGTCCTCCGTCTGGTTCATGCTATGGATAAAGGCGTCCCGGAAATAATACAGATATTCGTCGATGTCCATTTCGCCGATCTCCCGGATATTTAGTCCGGTGTATTCGACGACCATTCTTTCCCCCGCGCTATCCGGCGTATAGAATATTTTGTCGTCGCCTTTATGCCCCGGATAGAACGGGATCTCTAATTTGGGTTATTCTGGATCCCGCCGACGAATTTTTCGTAATACTCCGCGATAAACGCCGTCATTTCCTCGATGTCGTATTCCTCCGCAATCTGGTCCGCGTTTACTTTTATGCCGTTCAAATTGTTTGAAAGACAATCCGCCATGACGCCCGCCATTGTGTCGATCACGTCGCCGACATCGGCGTTTTCGTCATCCTGCAGGCGGTTCAACGCCTGAACCTTTCCGAACGTGTTCTTTGTCGGCATTTTGACCTGAAGGGCGGTTCCGTCCTTTAAAGTCACATTGAAAAACGTCCGTTTGATTTTGTTGAAATTAAATGATAAATTTGCCATGATCTGATCCGTTCCTTTCTTTTCCTGAATGAATAAATCCGGCGGCGGGCGTTTTTATCCCCGACCGCCGGATCTGTCTTGTCCTGCTGCCCTTACGCTGTCGCCGCCGCCGTGATAACGACGTCCCCGGTCACGCTTTCGATCGTTACGGTATTATTTGCACTGTTCCACGCCGTCCCCGTCACGTCCTGACCGCTCATTGTAATCGTCGGCGTCTGGATCGTGTAACCGTCCGCCGCAGTCAGTATCATCGTCAGGCGTTCGCCCTCGTTTACGCTGTCCCCGGAAAACGTGGACGTTACGTTCGTCAAATTCTGTTCCACACTATACGCTTCGGTGTCATTTAAGATTTCCTCGACGTATTCGACAAGCGTTCCTTCGTCGTCCAAGTTCGGCATTGCTTTGAACTCTGCGTCAACAACGGTTGCGTCAGACGGCGCAAACGACAGTGTGAAACCCGCCTGATTCTGTCCGACGATCATCACCCAAATATCGCCGTCTTCCGGATCCACATGATGAAAACAGATAACATACTTCGCGCCCTTTCTGTTTCCAATGCCGCCGATCTTTGTCTTGCGATATTTCCCGTCCGATGATGTGGAAACGCGGGCTGTATCGCATAACTTTTCGATCGTGTCGCCGATCAGCGTCATTAGACCCGCTTTCAGCGTGACTTCCTCGGACGTGATAACGGTTTTAGAAACCTTTCCCATATCGTCCTTCGCTTCCTGAACCTCATTCGTATATTCAAGCGTTGCGCCGTTCTTGATATAGGAATAGCGGTTTTTATCGGTGCAAAACTCCTGCGGTTCCGGGATCTGCTGCCCCTTTCTGAACGTCTCTAAATGAATATAGCCGGATCCTAAAATGATCCGTTCCGGTGCTTTCTCCATGCTCTTTTACTCCTTTCGTTTCACTTTTTCTGAACGACGCTAAAGTCATACGCCGTTTGATACATATTTTCCGACTGGATCGGGGCGGTTGTTTTGCGGAAATCAATATCAAACAGGACTTCCCGTTCGATCCGCCTTTCCAGATCGTGATCCGGTTTCCGGTCTGTATACAGTTCAATCGAACCGTTTATTTTCCGGATCCGGTTCCCGTCGTCTGTCCCGGTCTGATCCTCGGAACAAAAATAAATCAGGAACGGGGGATCCGGCGCGGGATTCTTCTTTGTGTCCCGGAACTCATATTCCGCGATCGGCAGTCCCAACGCGACCGCCCGTTCGATGATCCTTTCATACTTAACGCCCATTACATACCCCCGTTTGCGCTCCTGACAGCTTTTTCGACCGCTTCGACCGCCAATTCCTGCGCCGCCTGTTCAGCGGGAAGAATATGTTCAAATGCCCGCGTCCTGCTGCCGGATCGTGTGACATGACCTTTTTCCAGAAGGTGCGTCAGTTGATAGTGCTTCCTGTTGTTGACGGAATATTCTTTCGTTCCCAAAACGGACGCGACTTTCCGTTCCGTCACTGTCCAATCGGGCGTATATTTGCCCGTCCGCTCCTTGTAGTCGCCGCCTTTTTTCAGTGTTTCCGCCGTCTCGTCGGCGACCTCTTTCAAATTCTCGTTTACTCTCTGTACAATTTCTTCGTTGTACGTTTCCAACTGCTCCCGGATCGCTGTGTCCAGTTGTTCCGGCTTTACTTTAACGACCATGATTTCCCACCCGTTCCGCCGTGTACAGTTCCATTTTTCCGTCCGTCCTTGCCCCATACGTCCGATAAATCGTCAGGCGTTTATTTCCGACTTGAAGTTCCGGCTGATCGTCGTATTCTGACGCCCATATTACGAACTGCGCTTCTGCCTTGTAGCCATTTACGCCCGCTGATTGAAATTCATCACGTCCGATCGGGTTTCTTTGTGCGAAAACGGACGTCCTTTCGTCCTCCGTCGGCGTCTCTCCGGGATGAATCAATGTGATCTGACATTCTTCCACTAGGACGTGCCCCCTTCCTCTGTTTCGGGCGTAGGGGCGGCAGAAAAATATTTACTGTCGCCCTTTAACTTCGTGACGTTCATGTCATAGATCCCGGCTAAAATGGGATATGCGTTCGTATCAATGGAATAATTCGCCTTAACGTATGACAGGACGGTTTCGACGATCAGGGGATCCGCCGGATTCGATAACCAACTGTCATCAATGCCGATCCGTTTCAAGTCCGCGATTGCCGTATCAGCGACGCGCCGGACGTCCGCGTCCAGATTGTCCGTAATGGTTTTTCTGACGCGCAGACGCGCCGCTTCATACAGTTGTTCGATCGTCATACATTCGCCCGCCTTTCCGTTTTACTGTTTACGCGTCCGCCTTTTTCACGCGGATAAAGCCGTTCCATGCTGCCACGGAACCACCCGCGAACATGGACGCCCTGAACGCCGTCTGACCGTTCTTGAACTTGTAGTCGTCGGATCTGCGAACGTCGATGTCGGAAAAGATCGCCAGTTCGTAGTTCTGTAAATATCCGTATGCCATTTCATACGCGCCCGCTGCCGTTGCGCTGTCAGAAATAGCCGCGCACGCGGAATTGATGACGAACGGAACGCCGTCGATCGTTCCAGTCTGTCCGCGATTTACGATCGTATAAACCTTTCGCCCCTGCTTGTCCCGCAACTTTGCGAACGCCTTTAAATCCTTTTTATTCAGGATCAGCGTCGCCACGCCCTCGACTTCCTCGTCGCCGCCGAAGGAATAGATGATTTCATCAAGCGTTCCGTCGTCGATCGCTGTGATCGTCGTGATGTCCGTCGCCGGATCAATCGCGCGTTCGCTTTCTTTCGTGGGATTGAAGAAAATTCCCTTTAATTTGGACGTGGAACCGTCGCCGATCAGGATCTGTCTGGACAGATAACGGCGGATCGCCTTGCTGACGGATTCTTCCACTACGGAATCATAGTCCGCGTTCGGTAACTTCTGCATTTCCTCCGGTTCCTCGGTGTATGCCGTGACTTTCTGCTTTTCGATCGTCACATACCCGAAGGACGGTTCCATGTCGTTGTATGCCGCGCCCTCTGCCGTCGCTCCGCCGCCGTCTGCGCCGTAATTCTTTACGAATCCGCGTTCGTAGGTTTCGCCGCCCTGAAGCGGAACTGCCTTGACCATATCGATCAGGGCGGAAACCGGGTTTGACGTCGGGTTTAAATCCGGCGCAGTATGCACGACGGGGGCGGTCTGTTCAACGGACAGAGACGCTTTGACGTTCGGCGTTGCAATACGGGCGGAAAACTTGACACCCGCACCCGCCTTTAATTCCTTTCCGCGCTTGTCGTATGCCTTGACTGCGTTTTCGCCTTTGTCGTCCTTTTCTCCCTGTCCCGGCTCCGGATCGGACGCGCCGTCCGCAATTCCCTGAAGCTGTTCGCGCTTCTTCGCCTGATCCAGAATGTCCCGGATGTCCTGCGCTTCTTTCAACAGGGCGTCTAAAACGTCGCCTTCCGCCGTCTTTGCGGACGCTCCGATCTCTTTCAGACGCGCGTTTAACTGGTCTTTCGTGAGTTTCAAAAGTTCTTCGTGTTTCATGTCTTTTTAATCTCCTTTCACAAACTGTTGATGATGATCCGCGCGATTTCGTCGCGCTTATTCTGAATCAGTTCCGCCGACCGCGCGTCCTGATTGTCAGACGTTTTATTTTTCGCCGCCCCTGCTGCCCTTTCGACGGTCAGGTCTTTCGGCATATTGCGGACACGGGCAACATACCCGCCGGACGCCGCCGCGATCTCCGCGACGCTCTCCGTTGTCTCGATGTCGAAATACTCCGCCGCGTCCTGCCCGTTTAACCATGTTTCCGCGTCCATAAGGGCGCGGATCTGATCTTCTGTGACGCCCTCTTTGACGTGTTCCATGTACACGTTTAAGATCCCGCCAGTGATGACTTCCAGATCGTCCGCCATTTTCCGCAAGTCCGCCGCGTTCCCCTCTACTAGCGCGTAGGGATTGTGAATCATCAGAAACGCGTTCGACGGGATTTTCGGCGGCGTATTCCCGGCGAAGGCAATCACGGACGCGATCGATCCTGCCAGTCCGTCCACGAATACCTGAACGGCGTTCGTTTCCGCGAAACGCCGGATCATGTTGTAAATCGCAATCCCGGCGAATACGGATCCACCGCCGGAATTGATGTAAATATTCAGGCTTTTTCCCTGCTGCGCGGAAAGAAAATTCTTGATCGCTTCCGGGTATTGATCTTCCTCCTGCCATGCGCCCCACCAATCGGACACAATGTCGCCGTAAAAATACAGATCCGCCGACGTCGCCGTTTCGTTCTTTACCTCAAAACAGTTAAATAACTTCGGTTTCGGCATTTTCTCCACCCCCTTTTTTCTCTGTTTTCAAAAAATAAACTGCCTGCTGCCGGATCAGGTTTTCCGGTATGCCGTCCGGCTCCTGCCCGGTTCCGGCTCCTGCCCCTCCGTCGTCTTTCCCGACCTGATAAAGCGATTGATCGTCCGCTTTGACGTAATTTAGACTAATCATCCGCACGTCGCCGCCCTCGATCGGCTCATAATACATCAATTCCCGGAGTTCGTTGATCGTGATGATCCCCCGGTCATACATTGCGCCGCCGATCGTCATCCGCGTTTGAAGCGTGGCGTATTGTAGGCGGTTCGCCGTGAATATGACTTTATTCCCGAAGCCCCGTTCCCGTTCCGACAGTAATTTGAACGTAAATTCAAGCGACAACTGAATCGAAATCGGTTCAATGACATTTTCATAAAACGAGTTCCATTCTGTTTCTGTGAATGTGGACGTCAGGATCTTTTCATTTACGCCGTAATACCGATATACGTTGTCCCGTAAATACTGCGACTGGATCACGGGGATGTTCGGCGTCGTCTGCTTTACCTCGTGAAACGACATGGAATTGTCCAGTCCGGCGATCCCGCCGTCGTTGGACGCGGACATATAGGCGTCCTGAAACTCTTTGACTTTCTGCTTTAATTCATCGTCGTCGATGAAATTGTTATATTGCAGATAGCCCTTTAAGTTAGCGGAATTTCTGACTGCTGCCCGCAGGACTTCTCCCGTCGTGTCAATCAGTTCAAGCGTATTTTTTAACTGCGCGTCCGGCGCGGTTCCCATGAACCGCTTTTTGTCGAATCGGCTTTTGATGTGGATCACGTTCTGATACGGCAATACATAATCTTTTCCGTCGTAGTCCCACCGGAACCGGAAAAGAAAAACGCCGTTTTCATCTTCCCATATCCGCACATTTGACGCCGTGATCGGTATAATCGACGAAACCCGCATGAAATCCTGCGTATAAAATATAACCGCGTAGGCATTGGAATGATAAACCAGATCCGACGCCATTTTGTATAGTGCGGAATATGCGTCCATTTCCGGCGACCAACGAATCGACAGGATCCGGGACAGATAATCATTCCTGACCGCAAGCCCGGCGTCTGTCCGGCGGACGATCTGCGGCTGTAATTTTCCTACGTTGGACGCGATCGCGTTCGCAATCGCTCCGACAATATCGGATTCCGCCAGATTCCCGTTCGCCTGATAGTCGCCCCTAAAGGCGAAAAACGGCGCGAATTTCGCCCGGCGCAAGTTTACTAAATCCCGTATCAGTCCCATGTTTTCCGCCCCCTTTCTGCGTGTCTGTTTTTCCTATCATGCTTTATCATACAAAACGAAACCCCGACAGAATGACTAAATTTCGTCATGCTGCCGGGATTCCCTGCTGCCTGATTTATTTTCCCACATTTTCCAACCGCCGCCCGATTTCGTTGTGATATTTTGCTTTGACTGTGAACGCGTCCAGAATCGCCGCCGCGCCGTCGATGTGCGCCCGTCTGTCAATCTTGACCGCTTTCCGGCGGGAATCATTTTCTTTCATATCGACGGCAACGTTCAGTAAATGCGAATGTAAAAGCCCATTGTCCCCGATGACGATTTTCCCGTCTTTTAACTGCCCCTCGAAATTGAAGATAATCGGCGTCAGGTTCGTTCCCTGATATACGTCGTCCATGTGGAAGCCCGCTTCTTTCATTTCCTGAACCAGATACTGCGCGGAATATCGGTCATAGCCGACTTTCAGCGGCTTTATTTTGTAAACCTTTATCAACTCCATAAACCACTTGAAAACGTCGTGATAATCGACTTCGTTTTCGCCTGATATTTTTAAAAATCCCTGTTCCCTGAATATGTTATACGGGACGCCTTCTTCGTCGATCGCCACTTCATAGCGTTTTTGCGGCATGAAAAATTGAACCAGACAATAATTCACGCTGTCCCGTTCTATAACAACTGCCGCCGCCGTCAAGTCCGTTGTTCTGGACAGGTCAATCCCGCCAACGCAATAACACCCCCTGAAATCACCAAGCGACAAGTGAAGCGGGATTCCGGCGTCGTCTTTCCTGACTGCCTTTTCCACGTCCTGATACTCCAACCATGCGACTGCGGAATTTTGTTTGATGTTGCAGAATTTTGTCAGAAATTCTGCCTTTTTTGATAGACTGGAATGTGCGATCGCGATCTGTTCTTCGTAATACTGCCACAAAACAGACACGTCTAAATTCGGGTTTGATTTTTCGATTTCTTCCCGCGTGTCCCACTTCTCCACGTCGTCGATGATGAATAAAAACGGCAATAAACGCCGCTCTTTTTCCTTGCCGATTGAACGCCCTTTCAAAAATGCCGTCGCCCGGCGGATCAGTTCGTCATAGATTCCTTCGTTCTCATAACCCGCCGTCCCGGTTGACATGATAAGGGGCTGTGCCCTGCTGCCCGTCGCCGATGATATGACTTCGTACTGCTTTAACCCGGAATCGCCGCGCCATGCTTCGATCTCGTCATTCAGGCAGAAAAAGACGTTGAAGCCGTCGGATTTTTTGGAATTGAACGCAATCTTTTTCACGGACGTGTTGAAGTCCTGAATGTAAATGTCTGTCCGCCGCTTTTTTGTGATTTTGTTCAGTTCATCGTCAGACTGGACAATCTGATAAAAAGCGTCGAAACATAATTCCGCCTGATCCAGTTTCGGCGCAAGGCAATATAATTTTGCTCCATATTCGCCGTCAATGTACGCCATGTATGCCATGATCGCCGCCGCAAGCAATGTTTTCCCGTTCTTACGTGCAACGATCAGCAGGACTTCCCGGAACATCCGGCAGTCTGGGCGATCCGGATCCATGATTCCGAATATTGCGGAAACAACGGCTTTCTGCCATAGTTCCAGTTTTAGCAGATCGGCGCGTCCCTCGGAATGATGACAAAAATTTTCGATGAACCGGATCGCCCTGTCTGCTTTTTTTTCGTCAAACAGGTATTCCCCGGACTTGATCCCGTTCGTCAGGATCCGGAAAATTGCGTGAATAAATTCCCCCGCCGCCCTGACGCCCTGAACCTTTTCCCCGCGCTTTATCCGGCGGATCGCGTCGTAATACTGGAATATATAATTGTCCGTCATTTTCGGGCGTCCTGTTGCCCCCTGCGCCGTTTTTCTCACGCTTTAATCATCCCCTCGTAACTGCATGATCCTTGAAATCTCTTTCTTTTGTTTCGGCGGTAACATATCAATCAGGGTTTTCATGTTCGACGCATACGAACGGGCGTATTTGTCATAGGTCTGTACCGCCGGATTTTCCTTGACGAATTTTTGTGACGCGTTTTTCGTCGTGGTCTGCAGTCCGTTTTTAATCATGTCCGCCTTTGCCGCTTTCATAGCAATTTTCTGGAACGCGACTTCCTCGATGATCCGTTCAATCAGTTTCATCTTGTCCGGATCGTCCAGTTTGACAGCGCGGAACATTCGTTTGATCGCGTTTGATTCTTTTTTGATGTTCGCTTCGGTCAATATTTCTGTATTTCCCGAAATAGTGGTCTTTTTTTCCGCCATTTATTGAAGTTCCTCCTAACCCCCCTATATATGCGCGCATTGCAGCGTTTTTTGGAAGTCCCTCCCTCGGTTCCAAAAGCCGCCCTTAAAACACGCATACCGGGGGGACGGTCTGCGCCGCGCTTGTGCTTATATGCTTATAGCGGAACAGGGCGACCGTTTTCGTCGAAACGATACCGTTTTCCCTTTCCCGCTTTATGTTCTTTGTTATGATGTTCGTCACATACTCCTTCCAGATTGTCGAACGACAGGCTGACCGCCGGATCGTTTATGTTCTCCGGCGTCAAGTATCTTTTGTGATGAACAATCTTGATCGGCTTCATGTCTGCAAGTGAACGCTTCCCCTGTTCAACCTCGCGGCGGCAGCGTTCACAATATCCGCCCGCGTGTTTGATGTATGCCGCCCGTGTATGCTTCCATGCGGGCGACTGATAAAACCATTCTGCATAATCTTTCGCCACGCTATCCGCCCCCTTTCCTCTGCCGTCTTGCGTCAATCAGTCCCATGTTCTCCGCCACAAGAAAACAGAATTGTTTCCGGTATTGGTAGAACTGACCGCGATAACAATATGTTTCCCCTAAATGTTCCCACGGCTGCCCGTATGCGATTGACTGATATATTTTTTCGATGATGACGCTTCGGACGTCGGGCGCAACATTCCCGACGTCCATATCGTCTTTCGCTTTCCTGATCGCTTCCGTTGCCTGTCTTGCAAAAGGCGACGCGCTCCCGCTATGCGAATCTATCCTGACCGCCGCGTGAACAATCTGTCTTTCGTTGTAGTCCAGAAAAAACCGTTTCACGGATCCGCCGCCCCCTTTCAGTGTCAGAATGTTTCTTCGTTGCTGTCTCTGTACGTCGAACGGATCCGGATCATGCCGTCGGAATCCGTGTCGATCTTATGTGTCCGCTTGCCGATCTTGATTGTGACATAATCAACCGAACCTTCGAACGTGGAACGGATCGCGCATAGTGCGGTCTGAAGCTGTCCGTCGTGGCTGCTGAACATATTCTTCGCCCATAATCCCGCCGCTTCCATGCGTCTTTTCTTTTCCCGCGCCCGGCGCGCGTCGTCGCAGTCACATTCTTCTGTCGCTAACTCATTTAAATCATCGGGCGCGCTCCCCTGCGGTGCGTCAATGATCCGCGCCTGATTGCAATACTTACAGAATCCCGTCGCCTTTTCCATAATGCGAACGGCGGGCGCGTTCTTTGAGCCGACTGCTTCGCCGCCCGTGCTCTCCACGATGTCTGGTTCCGGCTCTGTCTCCGGTTCGTCCTCTGCCGTTCCCCTTGCTTCTAAGACGTCCCGGATCGTCAGGATAAAGCAATCGCCGCCGGACTGCTGCCCGATCCTGATTGTTACCTTTACGCGAACCGCTGCCACGCCGCCCGCCGTGAATGTGACTTCCCGTTCTGCGTCCGTCGTCCCTGTTCTGCCCTCTGTCAGATTGTGAAGGATTGTCCGTTCGTCAGAATCCGAAAACCCTAACAGATTTACGATCCGTTTCTTCCAGAAGTCCGTGATCGGAAGTGTGCGTTCCCTGATACTCCAGTCAGCGATTCCCCTGACCTCTGCTTTGTTTGTTGTGATTGTCAACATTGTTTGATTCTCCTTTCTTTTCCTGAATCTGCTTTATATCGACAGCGTGTTCAATCCCGAACCATTCGGGCGTATATGTAAAACCCGCCGTTGACATCGTTTATTTTGACTTCGGCGTCTATAAAACGATAACCCGGATAGGATTTCCGGATCCTGTTTTCTAGGAACGTCCGGTCTGTCGCCATGCGCTCCGCTGTCCGTTTCCCGAAGCGGCAGACGGATTTTGTCACGATCGGCTTTTTCAGATTCTTTGACGCCCGCCACCGTTTCCGCCCTTTTGGATCTTTGCTGATGTAGTTCACGATTCCGGCGATATTTGTATCGGGATCCGGATCGATCCGGCGCGTGTGGTTCCGCTTGCCCTGTCCCCATACTTTCTCTAATTCGTCCCGGTCAACGTCCCCGGACATGATGACATGATGATGACATCGGGTCTTTTTCCCCTCGTCCTCCACGTATTCCGTCACGCATATATACTTCACATTTTCCAGTCCGGCTTTTTTTCGGCGTCTGTTGACCCGGCGGATGAAATTCGCAAATCTCCGATCCGCTTCGTCCGGATCTGCCGGAAGGTGCTTGTCGTCGTATGTGAACGTACACCATAGATCCCCTTCCCCGAAATTCGCATTGACTAAATTATTCAGATACCGCCGCGCCCTCTTGTTATTCAGGTTCTTTTGTGCCGGGCGGCTCTCGTTGCGTCTCTTTGTCCGGGGCGCGTCCTGCCTGTTGCCGAATACCGGGTAAATATCCGCTTCAAGCTGATCACCTGCCTTTGTTGTTTTTGTCTGATATGCGATCCCCGCCCTTTTCTCTTTCATGTAGCGTTCAAGCTGATCCTGTTCCATATCCTCGATCGCTTTGTTATATGCTTCCTCAAAATCATAATCGGCGACATATCTTTTTTTGGATCCCATATCTCCACCCCCTGACAGCCCATATATATAAAATGGTTGATAACTTAATACCCATTACAAGGACGGGAAGCCGCTTCCCCTTTCCTGTTGTTGTGCGAACATTTGTTCTTTTATGTACTGTTATATATATAAGAAGAAAAGGCTTTTCCGCAGTCTTGATCTGTGACCGCGTGTTCCTTTTCCTGTTTTCTTTGCTTTGACATATTTTCCGCCCTTTGATATAATAACTATGGTTTGATTCTTTGGATCCCGGCGTCTGGTTCCCCGCCTGACGCCGGGATCCTTTTATCATCCCTGTGTAACCTGTGAAAACTGTTCGATCATCACGATATTTTTATTTTCCCGCCTTGCTTCCCGCGCGTGTCTTTCCTCGATCAGTTCCCGTCGGACTTCTTCGCCGACGACATCCGCCATTTCCGCGATCGCGTCCGCCATTTCAACCGTTATTTTCCCGTTGTTCAGCTTTTCGTCAATAATGCCGATTGCGTACCCTGTCAGCCTGTCCGCTTCGCGCGGCGTCTCTGCCGTCTGGATCCGCTCCGTCGCCTTGTAGATTTCCCGCAAATCTTTCTGTTTGTTTCTCTTCATAAAAAACATGGTTTGATTCTCCTTTTCCTTATTTAAAATTGAACCCCGCCGGAACGACTGTAAAATGTCCGGCGATCGGGTTTATTGCCTTGTCGTCGATATAAAAATCGGCGTTTATTTTCCGCGTGTCCCCGCCGTATAATTCGATCAGTTCGGGCAGATTTTCGTTCACGCAGTCAAATTCCAGTCCGTGATCCTTGCAATATGCCACCGCTGCCGCCAGATTTACCCCGGTTCTGCAAGTATACAGAATCAGGCGCGCGCCGTTTTCCTTTTCCCGTTTCAGGAACCGGAATAAATTTTCGTTCGGTTCTCCCGCGTCCGGGAACCGTCCAAACGATAACGTCCCGTCAAAATCAACTGCATAAATTACATTCCCGTTTAAATCCATTTCCTGCCCCTTTCTGATTCCTGATAACGCCCGTCATAACATACAGTTTTAACGGCGGAAGGTTTGCGATCGCGTCCCGCAATTCCTGATCTGTCCGGATCCCTATTCCCGCCAGTTCCGCGCGTAGATTGTCAGTCTGTGTTCTCATATTCTCCGCCCCCTGTTTCCGCCCTGTCGATCCGGCTCATTGTTTCCGACTGGATGATCCCTGTCCGGGCGATCGCCGCCAGACGAACCGATTTTCCTGCAATCTCGATTGCCGTTCGGTATATCTGTGTGAATTGTCTATGCAGTCCTTCCATTGTCCGCCCGGCTTCCGTCGCCATTGGCTGATCTGTCATAATTTCGATCGCGTCGTTTAATTCGTCCTGGATCTCGTCCGTGGCTTCGCATATCATACAAAACGCCGGATCCGCTTCCTGAATATCGACCGCGTTCAGATCGCGCAGTTCCATGTCTAATAATTGATAAATTCCTGCCATTGTCGCCGCTGTTGGTTCGCGCTTCATGCCCCGTTCCTTTCCGTTCAAATGTAAATATCGTAATATAGGAAAATTGTCATGTCCTTAAACTCATACATTCGTGTGATCTCCGGTTCATACGGCGGAAATAACCCGCGTTCTTTGAATTTCTTGTGACGAATTTCCACATGTGCGATCAATCGGGTAACTTCTGGATCCTTTTCCAGAAACGCCGTTCTTTCATCGGCATAATGTAATAGCCCTATATATCCGCAGTATAGGATTTTGACATTCGGATCAAATTGTGGTTCACTGTTCCCGCGTTTTCCCTGAATGATCCGGATCCTGTCCGTTTCCGCTAAAACTTTTATTTGTTCTGATAATTTCATCGTGGTTTGATTCCTCTTTTCCCTGCTACCGCTCCGGATCCTGATAAATATAAATGTGCATGATATACCGTCCGGGATTTCTATAATCTGTGTCCCGTTCCACTTCCGGGGAAATATGTTTGATCGTCATACCGCGCCCGGCATATTCACGGAAGGCTTTTACTGCCGTTCCTTTAAATACCGTGATTTCGTCCGGATCCTCATGCGCTCCCGAACTGGACAATGTTTCGTCCATAATGCGGACGAACTGCCCCGGCGAAATGACGGTCAATAATGCTTCCAGTTTTACGTTCTGTTTTGTCATTCTCCCGATTCTCCTTTCTGTTCCATATAATCAAATATTGACATCTGCGCCGTTTCCCGCTTATACCGGGCGGCGGCTGCTTTGTAATATTCCGGATCCAATTCAAAACCGACAAACTGCAGTCCCGCCCTGTGCGCTGCGATCAGGGACGACGCCGATCCGACGTGTGTATCAATAATCTTTTGACTGCGGTTCGTGTAGTTCTGGAAAATCCAGTTATAAAGGGCGACGGGCTTTTGTGTTGGATGTATGCGGATCTCTTTATTTCTCATATCCCCCTGACGCATACCCGCCCATGTGAAGCGGAATATCCGAACCGCCGTCGGAAACGATGTGAAAGCAAGTTCGCCGTCTGCGAAGTCGTTCTGTCCGTTTTGCTTGTCCCATACAATCCAACACGGCGACGACACGCCGGATCCGGCTTTTTCGTACCCTTTCACGATGTTGTCCATAAAATGATTCGCGCCGAATATAATCTGATGTTTCGATATTCGTTTCAGTTGCGCGAAATATTCCGGATCCGGGGCGGATGAATCGCCGCCCGCGTACTTTTTATAATCTTTTGCCTTTGCCAGTTTCGACCGCCCGGCGTTGTCCTTTGCGAATACCTTTATCCCATAGGGCGGATCCACAATCGCAAGATCGAAATAACCGTCCGGGAAATCCGGCAGGGCTTCCATGCAGTCCATATTATAAAATCCAAAATCTAACATATTGCCACCAATGCGCCTCCGCTGCCGGGCGGCGCGATTTCTGATTATTTGATAACGATCAGCGGGGCGACGCCGCCAGTGGCGGACGCTCCGCCGTCGAGGCTGCTGTTGCCGTAGTCGTAGAAAGCGCAAAAGTACGACGTGTCCGCCGACGACGGATCGGCAGTCCAGTACCACCGGGGATCCCCGTCCCCGTCGTATGCAATCCGGTTCCGACGTTCTGTAAAGAACGGGAACTGTATGTCCGTTCCGTTATATTCCGCCCAATCGTTCGCGCCCTTGATCTCGTATTCTGACGGTAAAAACAGGCGTCCTTCGCATTCCACTGTTTCCCCGTCAATTTTCTGTACTGTTTTATGTAATGCGATCACGGACTGCAATTCGTCCGGCAAAAGGGAATAAATTTCTTCCAGATATTCGCGCATATCTTCCGCCCCGGAAAAGCCACCCTTGTTTCTGCCGTTTTTATTCATGCAATGACGACCAACAATCCGGCGGAACCAGAACACGCAATCGTCTTTTTCGTAGTGATCCATACCTACAACGACAAGCTGCGCCGGATCCCCGTTCTTTAACATGAAATTGATTTCCGTCCCGATCGGGAGTGAAACAGGCGCGCGACCTTTTCTAATAATGTCCTGAATGTCAATCCATTCAACGCGCTGTTCGTGCTTCCTGATGATTCCGACCGATCCGGATCCTGTCTTGACGTCCTGTCCTGCTGCCCGATCCGGATCCTGTTCCGTCGTTTCGTCTGCTGCCGTGTCCTGCTGCCCCGGCGTCCAGTCTTTCGCGGGCGATAAATCAACGCCCATGATGAACGGCGCGTCCTCTTTTTCTCCTGTGGCAATCTGCCGGGCGTATGTGTGCGGGACGTCACATTTAACCGCGTTCAGAAGAAATTCCGCTTTTGTGGCTTCCCTCATAAGTCCGTACATTTCCGACGCCTTAACGTCAAATTCTGTTTCCGCTCTGAATAAATCTGTTAAACTGCTTCCCATTGTTTGATCCTCTCTTTCCTGAATGTGTTTTATTTATCCTTCCTCAACGCCGCCGAAAATTCTGATATACGCGTCCGCGTCCAATTTCCGGATCGTGTCCGCGACCTCTCTTTCCGTTACGACTTGAAGATCTTTTCTTGCCGGGCAATAGAACAGATACGCGCCCCGGACTGTTTTTAAAAACTGCGCGTTCTCCCAAACGGTGTGAACCATGTTTTCCCCAAAAAATAGCGGATTTAATGGATCCTGATATTTACGCCGAAATTCAAACAGGATCCGGGCTTTTCCCGTGTCATACACTTTCCCTTCAATGATTTTCCGAAATCCGGTTCCCGGTTCTGGTTCGTGCGTTAATTCTTCCATAGCGACGCCCAACGCTGCCGCGACCTTTTCAACATCCCGGAACGTTGGTTCCCGCTCTCCATTTTCCCACCGTGAAACCGAAGCCGCCGTCACTCCGGCGCGTTCCGCGACCTGCTCCTGCGTCATCCGCTTTTCTTTCCGGCATTGTTTCAAGCGTTCCCCGATGTTCATTTGTCCGCCCCCTTTCCCTCTATGTATTCAATAATTTGTTTCCCGATAAATTCCGTATATGCGGGCGGTATTGCTTCCGCCAGTTCCGCGCGTGTCATCCAGTCAATGCCGCCCAATGCGAACCCCCAATATAAAACAATCTGCTTTGCGTTCATTCCACGAACGCCACCGGAACCGCATATTGAAATAAATCCGTCCTGCCCGAACCCATTTCCCGCCGTTGGTGTTTTCTTTTTGACATACGGGCGTTCCGGTTCTTTTAATTCGATGTTACTTTCAAACATTCGCCGCCGCTGTGTATATAGGTTTTTGAACTGTGTCCCGTTCAGTGCAATCGGATTGACAAGCGGCGCGCCGACAACGTTTTCTATCACATACGGTTTCCCGGTTCTCTGTAATATTTCCCGCGTTGCCTGAATCAGATCGACATGATCGCCATACTTTCCGCCGTTCCGGGCGGCTGATAAATGTTTCGCCCGCGTGTGCGCCTGACAGGGCGGCGACGCGTGAATCGCGTCAAATTCTGAAATATCCTGCGTTTTCAAAAACTCGATCGCGTCCATTTTGATAAATTTGTACGGATAATTCGGTTGATCCTCAATATCGACGCCGACAACCTCGAACCCGGCGCGGGCATATCCGACAGCCGCCCCCCCCTGCTTTGCAATATAAATCTAGTATTTTCATTTTCCCGTCGTCCCTTTTCTGAATATCCGTGTCAGGATCCGGCGGACTGCTGCCCGCGCGCTATGTAATGCCGCCAGAATCCCGGCGCGTCTTTTCTCCGCCCTCTGCCCGATCTTATGGAACGGCGCGATAATTGTTCTTATCAGATCCGCGACTGCCTGATCCAGACGTTCCAATTCGTCCCGGATTTCCTGCGCGCTTTCCTTTGATTCTTTTTTCAGGCGATCCGCCGCTTCCTTGACTGGATTTTCCGGCTTTGGTTTTGATGTTCGCTTTATTTTCCTGATTGCCGTTATCATCAGAACATTATCCACAAGATCCGCTTCCTGAAGCGTGTATTCCTCCGCCCTCTTTATAACCAGATCCGCCGTTTCCTCCGTTGTGTCCGCGTCCAGATGTTCAACGTCCGGTTCCGCGTCCGTCTTGTCCGCCTTAAACTCGATCCGGATCGCCGCCCCTTTGATATAGCCGACTTTTTTCAATAATTCCGATACTTTCATAGTGGTTTGATCCTCTCTTTCTTTGACTGCTACCGTCATCGTGCTACATTCCCGCGCCCCGGAATATTACAACCATAGACGGGAACGGCGCGCTTTGAGACGCCCCCCCCAAACTTCAACCTTCCGGGAACGAACCGGATTTCGGAACGATGTAAAATAAAGTCGTGAAAATACCGTGTATCAGTCCGCGCCGGGATCAGCAGAACGACGATTGTTCCGTCCTTCGTCCCTTCTCTGTATGCCTTTTCCACCCACGCCGCGATCGCGCGACCATAGGGCGGATTACAGAACACGCGCCGCCCGCTCCAATCCTGAAGAAGCCCGTTCTGTTCTTTTGTGAAATATTCCGGCGTTTTGTGGTTCGTTTCATCCGCGCATGGATCCAGATCGAAATGAAATTCCCGATCCAGTTCGTCGAAAAAGTCCGGCGGCGTCGCCCACTCGTCCGTTTTACTGCTGAATAATGCTTTGTTTATCATGGTTTGATTCTCCTTCCGCTCCCTACCTTTTAATAATCCGGTTCGATCTGTTCATCGGATTCGTCGTAATATTCCCCGTCGTAACCGCCCGTCATAAGCTGATCCCAACAATCCCAACATACAAGCCGGAACGCGATCCCGTGGCAGTCTTTTGTGAAATTCATGTCCGACCGTTCGACTTCTCTTTTGCATACCGGACAGATCCTGACGTCCTTTTCCTCATTCATGTGCGACATTCCTTTCTATTTGTCCTGCTGCCGCCTTTGTGTTATGATAGAAAGAAAATGGAAGGCGGCTATATTATGAAAAAAATCAATTTAAGTTTGAATGATGACGATATAAAGGCGATTTCTTGCGCTTTGGAAGTCATGGTTTCATATCCGATTTATGAATCAGAATCCGAACGCAACGCCGCATATATGCTTTCTGTGTCATCAGGTAAAAAAATTATTTACCGCGAACAATTAAGCAACCGCGAATCTTTATTTGTTGCCCTTGCTATTGATAATGCTTTCAAAGCACTTCGGAACGAAATTTCCGCTACTGACGATATTGTTTCTTCGCTCCGTCCGTACTTTTTCACAATCAACAAATTGCATTCCGTCTTTTCTCCACTTCTTGAAGAAATTGACGACTGAATTGTTCAGATTCTCTTTCTTTCGTGTTCTCTCCGGTGTATGAAAACGACACGTCTAAATCCGGTAAAGAAAAATTTTCATTTACAAGCCGCCGCATGATTCCGGCGGTTTTCTTTTCCGCTGTTTTCATTCCTCTGCGCTCCTTTCTATTAAAACGCTATTAGCGTTTTTAGCGGTCAAAAAAATTATACTGTACCCGCCTGTTGTTCCTGCTTTCCAAATAATTCTTCAAAAGTCTTTCCATATCGACGCGTCAGAATTAAGATTTCGCCTATATCAAATTCACGTTCGCCCCTTAATCTGCGCCGTGCTGTGTCGTTGCTTATATTGAGGATTTTTGATAATGTTTCCGTATCATCCCCATTGTATGACATAGACGCCCGCAATCCGGGATAAATATTTACAAGTGTTTTTGCCATTTCTTTTTATCTCCTTTCTTTTAAACGCTTTTTGCGTTTTCTGATTGCTTTAAGATTAAACGCTTTTTGCGTTTTTGTCAACCATTTTTTCTTTTTATTTTATTACTAATTGCGTTTTTTGGTCTTGAATAAAATCATTTTTGCGTTTATAATGTCTGTACAACAATATTTTAGGAGAGGAACAGCGGGTATTATGGCAAAAAATAGAACAGTTGAAGCCAGAAGTCCAGAATATGAACTTTTGGGTAAAAGAATAGCAGAAGCGCGCGTTGCGTTAGGTATTTCACAAGCGGAAGCCGCGCGACGTATCGGCATATCGCAATCTACATATTCAGGATATGAAACCGGTACGCGGCGGGTTAAATTATCTATGTTGCGTCAGATCGCAAGTGTTTATAATGTTGCGGTTGATTGGTTAATCGGGACAGAGCTTTCATACCCCGGAAGCCGCCCTGCCCTGACGCTCTCTGACTTAGAGTATGATCTTATTGTTAAATTCCGGGAACTATCCGACGCAGAACAGGCTATAATCCTGCGTTCTGTCGGTATTAATCAATAAAAGAAAGGGATGTATTTTTATGGGTGGAATTTCTATCGGCTTTGATCCTGAAAACGGCGTTTTTGTAACTTCTCAATTTGAAAAAGATCTTGTTATGAATGATGATGAAAAGGAAATTGCGGAACATTTTATTGTTGCAATCCGGGCGGCGGCTCCTGCCGCCCCGCTTTCTTTGGAACAGAGAAGTTTTGACTATATTTCTTTGTGTGTTGGTGCGAATGATTTTCTTCGTTTTAAGTACACGCCCCGCGCCCGTTGGTTATCTATTGATATAATCGGACTTGGCGTTTCTCCTGATGATCCGCGTTTTATTGTTCAAAAAAATAAAAATCAAAGATTTTGGAAGGCAAAAATTGATAATATTTCCAATCTTTCCGCGTTCGATGATCTCGTGATCGCGTCCTGCTGCCGGAATTTAAAACAATAGCATTTTGAAAAGGAATCGAACCATGAATGAACAGAAAATAGTTGCATTATATACCCGCGTTTCGACCGGGTATCAGATCGAAAAGGATTCCCTGCCGTTCCAGAAAAAGGAACTGACGGCATATTGTAAGCATATTTTACACGCCGACAATATGGAACTGTTTGAGGACGCGGGGAAATCTGGTAAGAATACCGAACGCCCGGCGTTTAAACGTATGATGAACAAAATCCGCGCCGGGGAAGTTTCCCACGTCGTCGTTTATAAGATTGACCGCATATCCCGGAATCTGGTTGACTTTTCCGTGATGTATGACGAATTTAGAAAATACCGCGTGACGTTCATATCTTTAAACGAACAATTTGACACGTCGTCAGCGATCGGCGAAGCCGTCCTGAAGATTATCCTTGTCTTTGCCGAACTGGAACGGAAACTGACATCGGAACGCGTCACTGGCGTTATGATCGATCGCGCCATATCCGGGAAATGGAACGGGGCACGTATGCCGTTCGGGTGGAAATGGAACCCGGAAACGCAATTCCCAGAACACGATCCCGTCGAATCGGAACAGGCGCGGACGCTCTATCGCGTATACGACGAAACACATTCGACCGCTAAAGTCCGCGATTTCTGCTATGACAATGATATTCAGACGAAACGGGGCGGAAAATGGACGACAACAACAATTCTGAACTTTTTGAAAAATCCAATGAATAAAGGGGACTACCGATATAATTATCGTAATTCCGCGCGCGGCATGAAAAAGCCGGAAAATGAAGTTGTCTATCTGCCCGGCGTGTTCCCGCCGCTTGTGGATCCGGATCTATGGGAACGTGTGAACGCTGTCATAAAAACGAACGGCGAAAAGTCGCGGACATCGGAAAATCCCCATGTCAAAAAGCACACGCATATATTCGCGGGCGGAATCTTAAAATGTGCAGACTGCGGCGCGTCGTTTCAGGTTTCACGCCTTGACAAGCCCCGCTTGAATGGTTTTCAACCGTCTTTGTATGTTTGCACGTCCCGGCGCACTTATCGCGCGTGTAATGCGCCCGGCGCGTCGGATGTTGTGATCGGGGCGTTTCTGTTTAACTATGTGCGGAATCTGGTTCAGGCGACGAAAAGCCGTTCCAAAATCAGCGCGCCCGCTGATCTGGAACGTATTTTGTTATCCGGCGACGAATTTTCCGGGATCCGATGTATTGATTCGGCTGATCTGGATATTGTCTATCAGGCGATACGGGGGACGATCGCGCCCGGATCCGGCGTGACATACGTTCCCGCGCCGCTTGCGTCCGAAAAGACGGACGCCCCGGAAGTTGCAGGGCTTCGGGCGGAAGCTGCCAGACTGTCCCGCGCTCTCGAACGCTTAAAAAACGCATATCTTTTTGACGATAACGCCCTGCCGGAATCAGAATATCTTTCCACGCGCTCCGATCTGACGGAACAACTGACGCGGATCAATAACAAGATCGCCGACGCCCTGACTGACAATTCTTATAAAGCGGCGGCGGAATTATCGTTCGTGAACTCCGCGTCGTCGTTCCTTTTGTCCTACCGTCTGCAAGGCGCGGATCATATCGTTTATTCTGATTTTGCCGCGTCGGTTGACGTGTCCGTCCTGAAAAATTTTGTGAATCTGATTGTGGATCATATCACAATAAAAGGCGGAAGCGTTGCAGAAATTGTATTCAAGAACGGGCTTCGCAATCGCTTTATTTATCAGGACAACGGCGACGCATAGACGCCCGTCTGCGCGTCCTGCTGCCCCGTCCTGCCCCTTTGTTTCCTCTGCCCTAAATTTATACCCTGATAGAAAAAAGCCGCTATTTAAGCGGCTTTACTTATCTCGTGTTCGGTATTCACTTGACACCCGAATGTTTGAGCAAAAAAGGTCATGGGACGTCCTAATTCAGCGGACTTCCGCTTCACGTAGTCCCTGGCTTTCGCCATGAAATAGAACTGTCTGTTCGGTTCGAATTCCGGCGCCTGGGCGTCGATGTCTACCAGATCCAGACTAATTTCTTTCAGCCTTTCAGCCGGAACTTCGCGCAAATCTATTTTATTATACATAAACTTTTCCTTTCATGTCTTACATTTTCGTTAAATTTCATCGCCTGTTTGTTTGTCTACAAATACAATTTTCAGTTCACAACCCAGGACGCCGGCGATCTCTGCAAGTTCTGATTCCTTGAAATTGCACCGCGTCATTTTGTTAGAGAAATTCTGTCGCGTCTGGTTTGTTCCTTCTGCCAGGTCGCCCATTGTCATATTTCGCCGGCCGGCCAAGAAGCGGATCTTTTCCGCCGTGTTCATATCCATTCGATCAACCCCTTTCTGTTGTGTATGTTATTTTACTTTATACACTTTAGAATGTCAAGTTGAAAATATTTCTTTATCTTTTAATCTTTTTCTTTACATTTATACTTGACATTTTACACTTTATAGTGTATTATAATATCATAAAGCAAAGGAAATAAACATCCAGTAGAAAGGTTAAAATGGTGGTAGATATGGAAATCAAAAGACTTAAAAATACAAAATTCGGAACAAACAAGATTGCTAGAGTCGTTACCGGTTGGGCGCTCTATGAAGCCGGTAAGGGTTGGATCGCTTTCAGTCACGACCGCGACCAGTTCGGGATCCTGGTTCCTTATATTCCGTGTGGTGGAAAGAAGGCGCTTCAATCCATCCTGGACGCCGGCGGCTTTGTCAGCTTCGACGGTATGGAGTATGTCACCGAATTATAAAGGGCCGGAAGGCCCTTTTATTTTACACTTTTTCGTGTATTATAGAAAATATTTCTTTCTGTTTTTAATCATTTTATTTACATTTATTCTTGACATATTACACTTTATAGTGTATAATGTAAACATAAGATAAAGAAAAGAGGTAATCAAAATGTTAGATAAAAACGGAATGGAAATCAAAACAGGAATGGTCGTGGAAATCAAGGGCGCCTTCTTCAAGAATGATAACGGACTTTACTTCGTGGAACACTCCGCCGGGGATCCTGACTGGTGCGGCTCCAATCATAGCCTTCGCAAGATTTCAAAGCGCGGAAAAATCAGCCAGGCGAAGCACAACCTTTGTTTCTGGCCGATCGGAATTTTCATCAGTGACCGGTTCAAAGCCGCCGAAGCGCGAACCTGGAACAAGGAACACGCGACAATCGAAATCAGAACCGAAATTGACCGTTCAGAAGTTGCCGCGCACTTTGACCAGATGGCCGAAGATCTCACCGATCAGATCCAGCGCGAAGCCTGGGACTATGGCGAAGACAGCCAGGCCGTGAAGACGTCAACCGCAATTCAGAAACATTATAGACAAGTAGCTTCGGAAATATTAGCATAATAAGAACAGGGCGGCCAGGCCGGCCGCCTGGAAAGGAAGAATCATGGAATGGAAAGAAGCATTTGAAGCCGCCGTCGAAAAGACGGTGGGCGCGTATGAGAAAATGGAAAAGGCGATCTTTTCGGATGGTAAGGAAGACTTCAAACGCTGTCACGCCGATTATTGCCGGTATATTGATTTATTTTCGAAGGTGACCGGAATCCCGGAATCACAATTCATCGAAATTGTGAACGACGCCGCCCTGAAAAAGAAGGATCAGAGTAAATCAGAATAAATCAGAGTTTGTCAGAGAATATCAGAATATATCCCACGAACGCATAAAAGCCCCGGAAATGGATTTTCCGGGGCTTATTGTGTATTTGTCCACTTACAGCATTAAAACGCAAATCTGGGCGGCTGGCGCGTTCAGACGGGCATTTCCGCGCCGCCTGTTCTGCCTGGGAATTGATCGGGGATTTTGTTTCCCCCTTATACCCCCTTCCCTTGCGCCTATTGTATCATACATTTTATAAACTGTAAAGTGTAAGTTGTAAATATTTGTTATAAATTCAAAATTCTAAAGTGTATTACACCCGTGAACCGAATTCATCGTCAAGGGCGATCCAGCCATCTTCGTTCGTCGCGTAGGACTTTAACAGGCCCCACAACTTCGCGCCTGGGCCTTCCTTCGTCTTTACGATGGTAAAGGATCCGACGCCAGTGTGTACCGCCTGGCCGTTCTTCTTGTGGTAGTCGTAAGTTGTGCCAGGGCCTTTTCTGATCCGTAAATCAGGAATCTTCACGCGGAACACGAATGATTCATTCGCGGCGGCAACACAAGGATAGATTTCTTTTCCTGAATTATCGAAGACTTTATAACCACTGTTCTGCTTACAAAGTTCGATCGCGTTTTCCTTCTGCTTGAAGGCGCCGATCTGAGTGTCGGCCTTGTCCCAGGACTTGCGAACACGGAAATAGCCGGTTCCGGCTGTGCTTTCCTTCTGTTCCTGGGTGGCCTTGAAGGAAACATAATCCGGGATCGTGGTAATGAACAGGCCGCTTTTCAACTTGTACCACTTTTCATCGGCGGAAATTCCAACAACCGTGAACACGCCTTCGTGTACGATCTGATCGACGGCGGCCGTGTAGCTAGGCGCCTTTCGGATATTCAGGCCGTCAGCGCCCTTGTAAATGACCGTAACAGTTCCGTTCAGGGCGTTAATCTTCTGGTTGCTCTTGTCGTCGCTGGTGTTATCTACCGGCGCGGAAGGAACGGTTGTGACGGTCTGGCCGGACATTGCCTTTTTGACATCCTTTCGGAACTGATTCATTGTCAGACCGTATTTGTTCCAGATATGTTCGGGATCGCCGTGATTCGAAGCGATTCCCTTCGCGTGGCCTTCGCGGTGGCTCATTAAAACATTGCTGTTTTCAGGATTGAAGCCGTATTTCTTGCAGATGTACGCGAAGAACTGGACAGCGTTCGCGTAGGTTGCCAAGACATGGGCCTTCGTGTTGCTTCCGTCGCCTGTTTCAATCCAGGAAGAACCGCCCGTGTACTTAATAGTCGCCGGTTCTGTCATTTCAATGCTGATAAGCGAATTGTTTCCGCTTCCGTTCGAACCGGATCCGCAATGCCAGGCGCGGAAGTTCCACGGTAAAAGCTGTAAAACGACCGCGGCTTTTCCGACGACCGCATGGACACACGCGCCCGTTGAAACGGAAAAATTATTCGCGATAACCTTCGGATCTGGCTGTGGACAACCGATACTGTGAAGCATACCGCCGCCCGGTGTAATTCTGCGGCCGTCCTTATAACAAGGGCTGTTTGTTAAAAGATTTTCTTTGATTTCAATACTCATTTTGTCTTCACTCTCCTTTACATCGTACTTGTGAAGTTCCCATCGTTCAATGATGGAACAGATCTTTTCGACGTATGTTACGTCGGTGGCGTAGCCGCCGTTTTTGATGATCTGGATCGCCTTTCTGTAATCTGCTTCGCCCGAAAGTCCTTCATACCGCTTTGCGGCTCCTTTCATGGCGCCCAGCAAGTAAAGCGAATGATCGTTTATACTGGCCTGAATGTCCGGGTATGCGCGGAAATCAGCAACGACGGAGTATTCTTCGCCGTTCTTCTTCTGTTCCTTTGTGGTCTTCGTATATTTCGAAGTACCGTCCCAGACGCTTTTCCAGGTGTTCCCACTTAAAGAACACTTCATCCCGAAAAGGTTGTTCGCGTTCACGGCCAGGTCAGTAGAGCCGTAACCGCTTTCTAAAATTGCCTGTGCCATTGTTACGGAAGCAAGTATTCCGCTTGCTTCCGCGTCTTTTATGGCATACGGCGCGATTTTGGTAACAAAATCTTTTTCCGACATTGATTAGTCCTTCTTTCTGTAAAATCTGGCCCAGATCTCGAACAAATAGTCCCAGCCCTTGCAACACACGATCGCCACGATGAACGCCGCGAAAATGACAGCTACCAGGTAATACCATACGAACGCGATTGACGCGTAAGACAGGTAAGTAAAGAAGCCGATCACGCAAATTACAAGGGACAGAATAAGAACCTGGAACTTTGTCGGAATCTTGTCCAGGAAGCCGATCCCCTTTGTAAACTCTGTGATAACCGAAATCAATGTACAGATTGCGGCCACAATCAGGATAATTTTTGAAGCGTTTTCGATGATAAATTCAATGTTCATGTTGTTTTTCTCCCTTCTGGTGTAAAAATAGTTTTCAGTTATAATCCGACGCCGGTTCGAACAATGGTTGTTAAAAGTCCGATGGCCGCGACGATAATAGCCGCCACGACAGTTCGGAAAAGCCATTTATTCGATTCAGTAAGATCTGTGACGGTCTTCTGGACGTCTTCAAGATCGCTTTTGATTCGAAGAATTTCTTTTTCGTTCTCATAGGTCTTGACTTTTGCGTTATTGTAACCGTCAAGTTTTCCTTCAATCTTGATAAGTCGATCAAGAACTTCTCTTTCAAATTCTGCTTCCATACCGTGAACCCCTTTTCCTGATTATTAGACAAAAATAACCCGGCAAAACGCCAGGCTATGAATTGTTATCTGGAACCCGGAAAGAAAATTCGTCGATAATCTTTCGGAGAAGGTTTCCGGCCGTGAAGTGGCTTATTAGGCCGAAATAACTTTGCATAGTGTTGTTGACTTTCTCCCATGCAAGCTGGCCCATTTCAAACATTTTCTGAATGAACCGGATCCGGCGATACATTCTTTGTCGTGTCGATTTTCGAACGCGGATTGTCAGCGGCGTAATAAGGGCGCCGACAAATGTTACCGGAAGATAAGCCGGTCGGATTGATGTCTTGTTATTTAATTCAAGGTGCAATTCTTCATTCAGAAATCTTTCGATTTCATCCCTTGCCGCGAACGCCTTTTCCTTACTGTCAAAAAGTGCGATCACATCGTCTACAAACCGAATATATTTTTCGATATGAAGAACGTGTTTACAAAACTGATCCAATTCGTTCAAGTAAATGTTCGCGAACATTTGACTTGTCAGGTTTCCGATCGGCATACCGCGATTGTATAACCAGTCTTCTTGTTTGCACAACTCCGGCTGGACGCCGGAAGGAAGACCGAAGGCGGTATGTTCGCAATTTATCAGTTTGTCCAGGTCGCGAAGAATCAGTTCGTCCTTGATGTGCTTTTTCAAGATCTTCATAAGGATTTCGTGATCGACGTGGTAAAAATATTTTGCAATGTCAAGTTTTAAGACGTACCAGTGTTTCGGACTCCGGTTGACCTTCCGAAGCCAGATCTGTAACTGTTTCCTTGCCTTGACGGTTCCCTTGCCCTTCCGGCAACCGTAACTATGCGTTATATACTGCCGGTCGAATAAAGGGTTTAGTTTCTGGTAATACGCCCATTGAACGACACGATCCCGGTACTGCAAAGCCATGATAATTCGGGGCTTCGGCTCATAAATCTGTTTCATGCGGTACTTACCGACACGATAGGACGATTCAAGCGGATTCCCTGGGATCCCGTCTTTCGGGTAGTATGTTAGTCGATTCGTGAGATCAATGATTTCTTCTTCCCTATGCGCGGAGAATTTCAAGTTTTCGTCGCGGTTGTGCTTGCCCTGGGAAGCGTTGCGATCCGCTTCAAGTAGGTTCGACGGGTCGATGATTTCTTCGTGCGTAATGTCGAAAGTCTTCATTGTGGTTAATTCCTTTCGTTGGAATTGTGCGCCCTTGCTTTCGGCGTGGGCGCGGCGCTGATCGTTACGCCCTTCACCGGCTTTTGCCAGGTACTAACCGCATTATCAGCAAATTTAATTTCTCCGGCGCTATGGCCGGAACTGAAACAGATCCCTTTTCCCTTTCTTGCACTGTGAAAAGTCCGTAAACTTTCCCGTCTGGCTAAAAGGATAAGCGGAGAAGAAGCCGATGTTCGTCCTGACGTTCGAACGTGGGTTGTTCAAGTTCAACGCGGAAGGGCCAGCGTTCGAAGTGTTGTTGTAACTGCCAGAGACAATCGGCAAGCGTTTTTGACCTGTTCCCTCTGCCGGAAATTATTTTCCGGTGTTTGTGCTGGTTTCCTTTTGTGATCGGATCCAGCCGCCGAGTAGCCGCCCAATTTCACATAACTTTTCTGAAACCAGTATGTAACGCTTTTCGTCTACAAATTTCATGTCATACGACAAATCATTGAACATTCGCAATAATTCAAGCTGAACGTCCGCGTCTTGAAGTGTCGTCTTTTTGAAATACTTCTTTTGTGCCGTGATTATAAGAATCAGGAATTGAAACAGACACTTTTTATAGTCCGCCACAAACCCCAGCTTTTCACTTCTGGGATATTTCACAAAAGAAGTGTACAGATATTTCATAAGGTCTTTTGACCTTTGAAGAATTATCAGGCCGCTTCGTTGTTCCCGTCCTTCGTCGGTTTCGGGATTTCCGGGCGCCCCGTATCTTCGCATATTTCCCATTTTGCAATCCTTTCTTGTGTTTCAAAAATATAGGGGCTACTATCGTAGCCCCAAACAGAACACGGCTATCAGATTGCAGATTCCAACTCCATAAAAGCGGAGAAGAAGCCGAGGACCGTCCCGACGCTCGAACGAGGGCCGAGCAAGTACAACGCGGAAGGGCCAGCGTTGGAAGTGTCGTTGCAACTGCCAGAGACAATCGGCAAGCGTTCGTCTTCGTTGTTGATCCAAAAAGCGCCGGTATGTGTGACGCCGCTTACCGGTGCAAGGAATAATTCCTTCAAGATCTCCGGGATCGTTGTCACGCCGGTTCCGGCCACAAGATTTCCGAAACTTGGTGTGTAGGTACTGCCGGCCGCTCCGGTATCGGTTGCGATCTTGAAATCCTTTGTATATTTCAATGTGCCAGGTGTTCCAGGTTCTACCAGGCTACCATTCGGAAGAATGGCCTTCCAATATGTGGACGTGGCAAGGTGTGAAACCTGTTTCGCGGCCAGGTTGCCGACGAAGATCTGGATTTCGCCTTTGTAAATTCTAAGGCCGGACATCCATTTCCAGACGTCGCCCACGTAGTCGGCGATACCGTTTCGCGTTCCGTCATGGAACCAGGTCGCCGGGCCGGATCCGGTCGCGGTTCTGGTTGTTCTTGTTCCGCCCGATCCGTCGCTTTCGGTTGCGGTTGTCTCGCCCGCCTCATAGGTGTATGTGTGGTGTTTTCCGTACTGGGTGTTGCCGCGCGGAATAAAACCGGATTTATAGATCAAATGGTTAATGACCGCACGTTCCGGGATTGACGCTAAATGCCAGCCTGTTCCCTTCGCATTACAAGCCGCGTGTGACGCGTCGTAATTGATGGACGCTTTCGGATCCACCAGCGGCCAGGAATAGGCCAGGCCGTCCACAATACAGTTAATAAATTTGCTGAAAAAGAAGCGCTTGTATTCCACATCGTCAACCACAAAGGCCGAATGTGTCTTTTCGCTTCCGCCGTCGAATAACTGGGCGTTTGTGCGCTTATTAAACGGGATCATAAAGGACGGAAGGCCCTTGACGTCCGAAATAATGGTACAACCGCCGCCGGTCAATCCTTCCGTGGCGAATTTCAGGCTGTCAAACTGGTAATTATTCATAGATTACACCTTCTTTCAGCGCGAACAGTGTCAAGGTCACGTTGTCCATAGAGAACGGAACCGGATCGCGCTTGATAATTGTTTTCTGGCTGTTTTCTGTTTCTTCGGAATAGTCCGGGTTCGGGATTTCTTCTTCTGTGTAGGCTCTGGCCGGAATGTCCACCTGTGCCACATAAAGAAGACCGACACCGGTTTCCAGGTTGCCGGCCATATCCGAAGTAATGTCGATATGGACGTCGTTGTCGGCTTCGTATTTTTTCAGATTCAACATGATCTGATCGCCGACGTTCAGCCAGGTTTTCGTTGTGGAATAGGAAATCTTCTGGCCTTCGTTTGCTTCGATAATTTTCATCGTCTCATTCCCACCTCTCTTTTTACATCATTCATTCGTGCGTTGATTTCTTCCGCGTATTCGCGATTCTGGGCGGCTGAATTGCCTTCGTGGCCGCCACCGAAGGCGCGTAACATCGCGGATTCCTGGGCGCGTCTTTCGTCTGATTTAATAATTACATTTGCTGGCATTAGTACAGTCCCCCGATCACATGAAGTTTTAATGTTACATTTTTGGCGCTACCATAGTAACGCACCTTAAAGGCGTTCAGGGCCTTGTCGAATACTTCTGCATACTCGACCGGGCCGTCCGCTTCCGCGACCTCAATATCGACCTTGTAATCGGTCTTATTGACAATCTTCGGAAGGGTGATCGTCTTCGCGGAATTGGTCGCCGGATATTTTAGCGAATTTGTGAGTGTCGCCGTTAATACCTGGCCGCGAAGATCGTCAACTGATTCCTGGATAAGTCGAAGGTGAATGGCGTTCGTGGCCGCGATCAGGTTTCCTTCCAGGATTCCCATGTCTTCGTTTCCGAAGTTGGTCGCGCTCTGCTGTGTGCCTTTCTGGTGGATCTCACCAGGGGCCGGCGTCCATTCTTTCACACCGTTTCCCAGATCCACGACGGAAACCCGTCTAGGGTACTGGACAATTCGGTCTTTCCAAAAAACCGGAATATACATCTTTTATCGCTCCTTTCTACTCATTCCCCGAAGACTGTACAATTTTGATCGTATAACGATACATGACGCCTTCGTCGAATTCCTCTTTGTTCAGGCTTTCGTTACCGCCGGCCCATAAGAAGCCGCCGCGATGATAGAAGCGAATTCCTGTAATAGAATCCGGGGCGTTATGATCGAACATAACATAGATCGCGATCCGGCCATCGGATAAAGTTTCCACATGGTCGATCGGAATTTTTGTCCAGGTGTTCCCGGAACGGTATTCCGCGTAAGCGACAACCTTTTTCAGATATTCCTTCACGTCGTCGATTGCTTCGTCCGTTAAAGGAATGTAATTTCCTTCTGTCATGCTGTTTCGATCTCCTTTCATTCTTCGTCCGCGGCGTATTTCTCCGCGGTGCTGTCATAATATAAGTTAAGTCCTTCACTTTCAGGCGTGACGGAAACGCCGCTTTCCGCCAGCACAAGACCGGTCGCCGGATCTGGATAAGAACCGGTTTCCTGGCCGCTGTCCGTCGGATAAACGATTGTCTGTCCGTCGGTGGCACCTTCAAGATCGACTGTAACTTCGGATAAATGCAAGCCGGTTGAAATGTCCGGCGTGGTTCCGGCTGGCGTGTACTCTGCGAACGCTTCTTCTCCATCTGCTTCAAGTGAAAGCTGAACTTCGGTCGGGATAAATCCAACCGCGGCCACCGGATATGTGCCACACTCGAAATCACCGCAAAAGGTATAGAAAAACGTCTGGTACTCTGATTTATCGAAAAATTTAAGCGTGATCCCGTTCTGAAAAGCCATGTAATCGAAACGGGAACGCGCATTTTTAACTTTATTCAAATAATTCAGAAATTCTTTTATAGAAGTCTGCGTCACTTCCGTTCCGACTGCAATTCGGAAATGGAAAGGCGCTCCGGCGTATGTGTACCATTCTTCGACCGACGTGTTATTGTCGCCGAACACGGTGTCGATCATTTCTGTCATGGCCTGGCTGGTTCCTAGCTTCATGTACCAGTAAATCGAATTTCGGATCAGACTTCTTTTGATTTCCGGCGAAAGCGACGTGTTATAAAACAGAACACGGCTTTCAACTGCCAGGAAGTCCAGCTTGTCGTCTTCGACCTTATCCAGATCCGCCCAGATATACACCCGGCGCAACCGTTCCATGAATTTCTTTTTCTGAATATCAAACACCCGGCACGAAGCCAGGCGTTCAGGTGTCTTCATTTCTGCCGGAAGCGCGTCTTCTGTCCGGTAATCGTGAAGGCTAATCATTTTCAACGCCCCCGTAAACGAATTCGATCGTTCTTTCCTGGGCGACGGATGTTTCCGGGACGACCTGGAACGCCGGGGATTCGATAACGACGCGCTTTCCGCCGGCGGCTCTGACAAATTCTGTCAGGGTGTCCGGGTTAATGTCCCGGCCAATCTTTGTTTTTTGCCACTCGATATATGTATCTTTTGCGGCTTCGATCGCGCTCTTAATGGCCGCCAGATTGTTAATATCACTTCGGCCGATATAATAGGTCGCCTTAATATCATATTTAACGACGTCAGGCGGTGCGATCTGGTCTTTGTCTGTAAGCGGAATAATCGGGTTGTTTTTCAAATATGCCAGACAGCCGTTGCAAAATGTCTGTGTTGGCAATTCTCCGCCGTTCAGAAGAATTCGGATGTCAACAACCGCGTCTTCCGGCTCGTAGATCTTCACATCCTCGATCGCCGCCGAATTGTACTGTTTCACCCAGTATTCGTAAGCGTCAGACGGGCCGGCTGTGGAATAGGACGACGGCGCCAGGAAAATTCGTTCACGGAAGTTTTCTTCTGTTTCTTCTCCGGCTCCGCCTTCCGACTTCGTTATATTTGTAACTTCGGCCACATAAGGAACCGGATCGACCAGGGTTTCAATCTGGCCGACAATATAATCATTTCCGACCGTTCCGACCGTTTCACACGTACAATCGACGTCGATATGATCCGCGCCGGCCGTGACCTCTGCGAAGTCGTCGGTTGCGAAATAAATTCCGTCCCCGGCGGTGACTCTGGTTCCGGCCGGGATATAAACCACTTCACGGCGGATTTCGGACAAAATAAAACGAACCGTTGTGACTGCCGCCTTCGGTTCGTTGATAAAGGTCTTTTTCATAGATCCTAAATGTTTCAGGAAATCGCCGGTTGAATATTTCAAAAGGTTCTGTTTTGCCGCAAAGTCAAGTTGTTTATACATCTGGAACCACTGGCCGGCTTCAATCTTTAACTGAATGTATTCTTTATCGCCTGGGCGAAGGATCTTTTTCTTCCCGGTTTCCTGTTCATATTCATTTTGCCAGTTTGTAATATTTTCATTCAAGATCTGATCGAATGTAATGTCGTCTATGAACGATACGTCGGGAAGATCATATAGTTTCTGGATTTCATCAGCCATTATATACAAGCACCACCTTCGGAATTAAATTTCCGTTTCCATTTGCTTCGAACCGGACTTCATCGACCGAAACGCGGTCTTCGAATTCTTCGACAACTTCGATCGCTGAAATGGTATAAAGGTTCTGTGCCTGGTAGGCCGGCGCCGATATAACATCAGGATCAATCCCGACTTCCCGGTTCATCGGAATAGTGCCTTTCAAAACGGATAAAATAAAAGACACCTTTTCCATGATTTCTTGACGAAGGGAAAGTTCCACTTCGCTATTCATTACAATTTGTACGCCGTCAATTTCAATCATCGTTCGCGCCCCCCCCCTAATAGTATTCCGTGGCCGTTACGGCGATTTCGACAGAAACAAGTTCGCCGCGGTTCCACACTTCCTTAAAGTTTGCGTCGATGGAATCAACCGTCCACTTTCCGCCGCCGATCTTGTGGCCGCCAATTACTAGCGGACAAACTTTTCCACTTTCACAATACTTTATCAGTTTGTCCTTCATAATACGGGGCCGTACACCGTGACCGGCGCGGATCTTCATTGTGAACGACACGCCTTCGTTGTTCGGGCCGATGAATTCCCGTTCCGATTTCTTCCGGTAACGGCTGTGTTCGGAATAGTTCGCGGAAGCGGCCTGTTTGAAATCATTGAAATTGCAGATTTTCTTGTCGCTGGTTTCGAAGATAATGTCCCCGAAATATCCGATCATTTACACCACCGTCCTTCCTATGTCGGATAACTGCCGGAAACGGTCAGGTTGCCGCCCACATGGACGTTTCCGGTCGTGCTGATTGATTTTGCCGAAATGCTCCCGGCGCTGATCCTGCCAGTTACGGTTGCATTGCCGCCGACTGCCAGATTCCCGGAAACATTCAATCCTTCGACGTTCACGCTATCCGATACCACATCAAGGCGTTTCGCCTTCTTGTCGTACCGAATATAACTTCCGTCCCCGAAATCTTTTCGCCAGATCCCGGCGACGCCTTCCGGCGGCCGGTTTCCTTCTGCATACGGCGGCGGAAGAATCACGCCGCGCGTTCCGCCGTTTTCCAGGTGTACCACATATACAAGGGTTTCAACCGGTGGCGGATCAAATTCATTTGAGAAAAACGGCATATAAGGCGAAACGGCATTGTCACGGTCTTTATAGACGACCTGGGCCGTCCCGTCCGTGTAGTTAATCGCCGAAATATAGCCAACTCTTATAATATCGCTCATGTGTCCCCCTTTTTTATCCTGGAATCGTCAGGACTGTTCCCGGCCAGATCCAGTGACCGTTGCTTGACGATGATTTTCCGTGTGATTTTGCGGCCGATTCGATGGTCGATTTATTTGTGTTATAAATCTGCATATACTTAGCACCGGATCCCAGGAATTTTGTTGAAATTCTCCACAAGGTATCGCCGCTTACAATGGTATAGGTCTTCGCCTTCGTGGAACTGCTGGCGGCTTTCTTTGTAGTGTTCCCGGACTCCACGGTCGCAACTGTGACGCCGTTTACAATCACGCATAGGTGCATATCAAGGCTTACGGTATAACCGCCGCTGGCGTCCTTTGTGTGTGTCACGGTGTCAATGTAATATTTCCCGTCCAGCTTTCCGAAGCCGGACATTTTTATATTTTTACAAGCGATATACTTCACATCGCCCCTTGTTTTCACGTTAATAGACTGGCATTTCCTGTTATGCTCTAACAGTTTCGCCTTCGCCTTGATTTCCGCGTCTTGAAGGCTTTCCGCGGTTTCATTCAGTTTCAGGATCCTTGATCCGTTCCTCATCATAAATTTATATTTCAGCGTCTTGTTTTTCTTAGAATCTGTATAGCAGATCTGAACGCCGTCATATAGTCGCGTCATGCTCTTAGTGGCCGACCAGGAAGAACATTTTGACCGGTCAAGTGAAAGACTGGCCGCCTTCTTTTCATAGTCCGTCTGATCGAATACAACCATTTTCCGGTTATATAATTTCATAGCCAGGTTATAAGACGCGCAAAGGCTGAAAGCAAATTCAACGTCCGTCTGGTCGGATTGCTCCATTTCGTCGATCGAATAGTCCTGGCCGGAGAAATACAAGCCGATCTTTGCCGTTGCGGCAATGCTCGAAAGAATTCCTTTGACCGATGTTTTCTTCCAGGTCTTCGATTTCTTCGTGACGTTGAAATCCGTGTTGATCGGTGTCGCTATACCCCCGATCGTGGCAATTTGCGGCGGCCCGGAATATCCCAGGTCGTCAATCAGGAAATAACCACAATTCAGGCTTCGATTGTCGCCTTCTTTGTTCCAGTTCGTTGTCTTGATGGTAGCTTCCACATAGTCGCCCTGAATAGGGATCCAGCCGCCCCACCAGACGCCGCTTCGGTTGTTTAATTTCAAGGAAACAGTGTCGGCCGTACCGCTCGCGTTGTCCACATACTCGAAGCCTTCTGTATAATCGGTTATTTTCTTTGTGATGTCCTTTCCGTTGTATTTCACGGAAACATAAGACTGTCGCGCTTGCATGGCTTACACTCTCCATTCTGGAAGGTCTTCGTCGCTTTCTTCCGGCAACTCCGGGATATAAACCGGAGTGCCATCGGAAAACACGGAAATGTCCAGAAGTTGGGGGTTGCTGTCCATCAGTAAGCCGATGTATTTCACGTCGCCATAAAAAGCGTAGGCGATAGAGTCCCACATATCGCCAGAAACGGTTGTGTAGTATCTTTTTTCGTCCATATCATGGCCCCTTCTTTATGCGAATGAAGTCCTTTCCTTCCCCTTCTTCCATCTGTCCATCATTTCATTAAACTTCTGCTGTGACATTTCAAGGGCTTCGTTCACGTCTTCCTTGCTTGCGTTGCCCTGGATCACAACCGAAGGCGAATAGACAAATTTCGAACTATCCGTTGAAGAATTATCTTCCTTCGTTTTGTTGGTTGTGTTGCTGGTTGTCACGTTGTTGTAAAGCTGTTTCGTGACTGATTCCGCCGGCTGGCCGTTGCTCTGGATTCCGACAAGCTGTTTCATTCTGTCGAAAATAGAAGCCGCGCCGTCGTTTTGGTTGCCCTGGACGACTCCGGCGACGATGGATTTCATATTCGACCACAATTCAGTCAGCGGAAGAACCGCTTCTTTGCCGGCTTCTCCGCCGCCCAAAAGGTTGTTTCCACTTGCCCCGAAGATGGTCGGTTTGTCTAAAATACCACCGTTTTTATACCAACTGATCCCGAAATGGGGAACAGAAGGCGGATTGATTGAAAAACCGCCCGAAATAGAAACGTGCGGAAGTTTCAGCTTTGGAAGGCTCCAGGAAAAGTTGAATTTGCTTTTTAATGCGCCGATCGCGTTTGATACGGCGTTTTTCGCCGATTCCATCTTTCCACTGATCGCCGACACGATATTCCCGAAAATACTTGTGACCGTGTTCTTCGCGGCGGATAAGCCGGAAGAAAAGGCCGAACGGATTCCCGATAATGCCGACGACACATTCGCCTTCGCTGTGTTTATTTTGTTGCTCATAGTTGCCCGGACATTTTCAAACGCTGAACTTGTAGCAGACGACACCGCCGACCAGGCCGCCGAAGCGGTTGACCGGATGGACGAAGTAACCAAAGAAACTGTCGCTTTCGCGGCGTTAATCTTGTTTGAGATATAACCCGTCGCCGTTGTCCAGGCTGAATTTGTCGCGGATGATACCGCCGACCAGGCCGCCGAAGCGGTTGATCGAATGGATGAAGCAACCGAAGAAACGGTCGCTTTCGCGGCGTTAATTTTGTTCGAAATATAGCCGCTTGCCGCCGTCCAGGCTGTGTTTGTTGCCGACGATACCGCCGACCAAGCCGAACTTGTGGCTGATTTTACGGACGACCAGGCCGCCGAAGCGGTTGATTTGATCGTTGAAGTCACGGACGAAACAACCTGTTTCGCGCCGTTAATTTTTTCGGAAATATAACCGGTCGCCGCCGTCCAGGCTGAACTTGTCGCGGATTTCACCGCCGACCAGGCCGAACTTGTGGCCGACCTTACGGACGACCAGGCGCCCGAAACCGCGTTTACGATCGGAGAAAGGAAAGACGAAATCGTGTCTTTGACCTTCTGAATTCCGTCCGAAACGGTTGATTTGATAAACTCCCAGGCTGAAAGGATCGTGTCCTTGCAGTTCTGCCAGATAAACTGGAACGGAAGCGTGATAATCTGAAAAGCGGCCGAAATGATTTCGCCGATCAGCATAACCCCGACTTTCACGATATTTTTTATCGTCGTCCAGGCTTCACTTACCTTTTCGGAAATCTGCGACCAGATTTTGGAGAATTTCTCCTTGATCGCGGTCAATTTTCCGCCTGTTAATTTATCTATGAAGGTATATCCGGCCGTATAGTAGCCTTTTACGCCCTCGATTGCCGCCGCGGCGATTCCCTTAATTCCGCCGCCGTGTTCCTCATACGCGGACTTGATATTCGATAACTTTTCAGAAATCGTATCTTTCGCCGCTTGCATAATGGATCCGGCTGTTTTTTTGATGGACGAAAACGCGTCTGAAACCTTGTTTTTGATTACAGATAACTTTCCGCCTGTCGCTGTGTCGATCGCATTAAAAGCACCCACGACGGCGCCTTTCAGCGCGTTCAGGGGCGCCAGCGCCAGCGAAGACAGGGTGCGAAATGCACCTGAAAAGATATTTTTCAGTCCGTCAAGGGCCTTCGACCAGTCACCCGTGAAGACGCCGCTAATAAACTGAACGACGCCCTGGAAGACCTGTTTCACGCCCGAAAAGATATTTGTGATCGTCTGTTTCCAACTTTCGAATACAGACGAAAGGAACGCAAAAGCAACCGGGAATTTGTCTGCGAATTCCTGAATTGCGGCCGAAGCCTTTTCTTTCAGGTTGTTAAATACGCCGACGATCCAGTCGCCCAACTGTGACGCCTTTTCTTTCACGGTGTCCCAGTTTTTATATAGCAACACGCCGATCGCAATAACCGCCGCGATTGCCACACATACAAGTCCAATCGGACTTGTTAGAAATGCGAAAGCCACGCCCAGCGCCGAAGTAACGGCCGTTCCGACCGCACAAATCGCGTTCCAGGCTGTCAAGGCCGCCGTCTGCGCCCATGTGGCCGCTGTGCTGATTCCCTTAACAACTGCGTCCTTTGCGTATAATGCGTAGAGATAGGCCGTTTCCAGCCTGTCCTTTGCTTTCAACGCAAGGTTCACGATCATAGCTTTCTTTTCCGCGCCAAACACTACCACAAGGGCCTTGACGGCTTTTACCGTGTTCATAGTGTCCTTTGCGAATTCAACCATCTTCACCGCCGCAACTGCTCCGGCGATTCCGGTAATAATCGGGATAAGAAGTCCCCATTCATCTAATTTCTGATAAACTGTCGCCGCGGCCCCGATAACTTTCATCATGGCCCCGATAACGGCCGGGATTGCGACCGTTGCAATTTGGGAAATGGCCGGTTTCACTATCTCCCATGCCTGGAACAATTTGTCTTTCAGATCCAGGGCGACCGCGATCACTTTGTCGATCGCTGGCTTGTTTTCTTCAATTTTCGCCTTGATATTCTCGAAGGCCGTGATTCCCGTATCACGTAAAAAAATAAATGCGTCCGTGGCTTTCGTGCGAATTTCGTCAAAAGCTGGCTTCGCCTGGTTAAAGGCCGCGATTGCTTTCTTCGCGAAATTCTCCGCCGCCGGAACGACTGTGTTATAAAATGACTGTGCAACGCCGACCGCGCGGTCAGTAATCGACGGGATCACATCAGCAACCCCTTTGATTGCGTCCTTTGCAAGTGGCGCAAATACCTCGCACAATCGAATTTTCGCGTCATCGACCGCCGAACCAAAAATCGCCATTGCGCCCGGTAACGTGTCCGTCATGGTGTTGGCCATTGCGTCCAGGGCGCCGTCGGAATTGTCGAAGGCTTCTGTTAGCTGTGTCCAGGTGGACGCGGCCCCGTCTGCGCCTTCTGCGACGCCTTCCAACAAATAGCCGAACTGGGTATAATAGTTCGTGCCGGCGATTGCCGCCATGTAGTTGTTTTTCTGTTCCTGGGACAATCCAGACATCGCGCCGTTTAATTCCACAAGAATATCTTGCATATTCCGCATTGCGCCGGAACTATCGTAAATAGAAACGCCCAGTTCCTTAAATGCTTTCTGCGCGACGTCTTTCGTTGTCATTCGAACCAGCATAGAGTTCAAAGCCGTTCCGGCTTCCGCTCCCTTGATACCATTGTTCGCAAGGATACCCAGGGCCGCGGCGGTCTGCTTGTAGTCCATACCGGCCGATTTTGCGGCGCCACCACAACCGATCATCGCTTCCATTAAGGCTTGCGCGGTTGTGTTCGATTTGTTATTCGCCTGGACAGCGACGTTCAAGTAATTTGTCAGATCGTCAACGCCCAGGCCCAACGCACTCATTGAGTCAGTTACCAAGTCCGAACAGGTGGCTAGATCCATCGAAGTAGCTTCCGACAAGCGAAGAACCGGTTCCAGCGCCGAAATAGAATCATTCACGTTCCAGCCGGCCAAACTCATATAACCTAATGCCTGGGCGGCTTCCGTGGCTGTCTTAGTCGTGCGTTTTCCCATCTCCTGGGCCGCCGCTTGAAGCTGTTTATATTCATCTTCGGTCGCTCCGGCAATACCGGCCGTTTCGGCCATTGCCTGGTTAAATTCCGAATATGTGTCCACCGCGTCTTTGACAAAATCGCCAATTTTTACGGCCGCGAAGGCGGCTGTTGCTATCTTCGCGGCCGTTTTTGCGGCTTTTCCGATTGAATCTAATTTGTTATTAACTCCACTAACCGATTTCGTGAGTGAACTTTGGATTTTTCCACCGATTTCAAGCGCCAGTTCGTAGCTTGTTTTCTTTGCCAATTTCGCTCACTTCCTTTGCTATGTCGATATACTCGTCAAGCGGAAGATCTGTGAAAAAATCTATTCCGGTGTTTGTTGCCATCGCAAGATGGACGGCCGTTTTTTGAATGTCGGCCCCGGAATCGTGCCTTACTCGTCTTTGTATAAAAAACCCACAACGGCGTTTTTAATCTTCTGGATCTCTGCGGCCGGAAGATCTTCGAAAAACTCAGCCGGAAGTCCGGTCACTTTGGTAGCGACGATCTTCGCGTATGTGGTTGTGCTTTCAGGTACGAAGCTAGATACACCGGTCTTGTTGAAAGCCTTTTCGATGGCCGTCAATGTACGTCCGGTCAGATCTTCCAGCCCGTGAAGATCTAATTCTGTGAACGTGTCGTCCTCGAATTTGTAGGGCTTTCTGAATTTGACGATCAACTCGTCTTCTTCTTCCTTCTTCGGAAGAAGGGTGTCGGCGATTTCCTCGTTTGCCGGAACGACTGCGATTTCATCGCCGCCGATCATGTCTTCTCTTTTCTGCTCTTTGTTCTCTGTCATTGCTTATTTCCTCTCTTTCCTAAATCTGGCTTCTTACTTTCTGTAAACGGTCAACGCCGTTCAGCTTCCAGATCATGTTGTATTTATCAAGTTCCAGGACGGTACTTCCGGCGATTGTGATCTTGCAGTAAGTAACTTCACGGGTGACTTTCGGTTCGCCCTTGCCGCCCTTCTTCAAAGATCCCAGGTCAAACGCCTTGACTTTTCCCTTTGTCGTTACGACAATGCTTTCAAAATCGTTTGTCTGGGTTGCGGTGTTTAATACCTGCATGGATCCGCGGTAAGTGATCTGTCCGGTCTGGGTAATGAAATCGAAGTATTCGCGGCTGATATTGCCGAAGGTTGTTTCCGTTTCCAAGGAACCGAAAGCGCCTTCGATTGCTTCTTCGATTTCGCCGGCAATTCCGGCCCCGTCGATGGTTTCTGTCATATACTCGAAGTTCGGAAGTGTTACTTCGTTGGAAACCCCGACGTACTTGTGGCCGGCTCCGTAGCTATTGAAGTTGTTTAAGACTGTCGGAATCTTATAGCCCATTATTCGCCACCCCCTTCAAGTGCGTTCTGTGTGATGGTAGGATCAAATTCGAAGACGTTGTAAATATCTTCGGCCGGCGTATATCCGCCGATCTTCGTGTGGAACTTAATAGAACCATTCAGGATATTTGCGATCGGGTTTTCGTCGTGGTTGAAAGTGATTTCGCCGCCGGCGATGTCGTCGGATCCCTGTAAACCGTTCAACTGCATATTGAAGCCGGAAACAACCTCGTCGATCAGGCGGTAATTCGTCAGGTCGTCCACATTCTCGAAGAATGTAAGTTTGAAGTTGTTTTCGATGTAGTCGAAAATTGTTACAATGTTGATCCAGCGGTCGATCGGATCTGTGGAAGACGGATAAACCGCGGTATTATTGCCCCAGTTCTTCCAGCCGTTCATATTGATAGCGGTAACGACTCCGCAAGCGTTACAATAATCGTTTGCTTCGTCCATATCAGGAAGGACTTCGGAACCGTCCGCCAGGCATAAGCCGGTGATCTTCGCGTCCTTATTGGACGGGGAACGGGACGGAACGCCGTTGTTGTTTGCGGCTAAATACTGCAAATTCGCGGCCATCATGGCGGAATAGTACAGTTTATAGTCGCCGACCTTTACCATCGGCCACATAGCGATTTCGCCGCGGCTGGAAATGGCGTTGTTGTCCTTAATTTCCTTCACCTTGTCGATGGAATCGGCCTTTCCCTCTGCGGAATCGACGTCCATCACCACTTTTCCGGTGAAAAGACTGGAAATAGAAGACGCCTTCGCGTCCAGGGCCAGGGCCACGGCCGGAACGTGCGACCAGCCAGGGGCCAGAAGCAAAGAAGGAACATAGCCGTATTTCGGGTAAACCATGTTTACCAGTTCCAGGCCAGTTTTCTTCTTTGTGACCGCGTCAATGGAACCGATCACATCTTCGTAAGTTACCGCGGAAGGATCCAACTGAACGAAGGACGCTTTCAGGCTCTTTTCGGATTTTGCCGCGCCAGTCTTCACGATGGAAACGGTCACGGTTCCGTCAGAAGTGAAGGAAGCGACATAATCTTCATCGACCTTGTAGGTCGTTGTTCCGTCTTCGTTCGCGATCTTTAACTGATCCAGAAGGATTCCTTCTTCATCAATCACAATCTTTCCACCCTCGACCGTGTAGGTCTTAGAAACAGACGCCTTGACGTGCTTCTTCGGATCCAGGACGTTAATCAGGATCAGCGGCGCAACCGCAAAAATGTTGAATGTCGCGTAAACGCTCTGACAAAGTGTGTAATTTGCGAAGTCACTACAATAGCCCAGGGCAGTTACTGCGTCTTCTTTTTTCAGACACGCGAACGGTTTGTTCACTGTGTCGTAAGGATCGGCGGCCAGGTTGACCGGCGCGGTTCCGACTACACACTGAATACAGCCGTCAGAAGTAACCGGAATTGAAATCGCGGTCGCCTGACGGCCGGTTCTAATACCATGTTTGTAATTAGACATTGCTTTTACTCTCCTTTCAGGATATTTTCAATCTCACTTCTGGAAAGGGCTTCGATCTTGTCGTATGCCACGGCTTCGGCCGTTCCTTCCGTGTCGATTGCTTTCTTTGTTTCCACTGTTTCAGCCAGCGGAACGATCAGGTTTTTAATGATGGGCTTTTTTTCTGCCAGTTTAGACAGGTTTGTCGGAAGTCCGTTTTCGAAAACGGATCCGCTTCTTGCCACGCCGCGCAAAGTAGGCCCCATGTACATAACTTTTTTATTAGTCATAGTCTGTCTCCTCTATCATCGGTTTGTTTACCGTCCACAAAGTCGTCATGCCGCCGAAGAATTTCGGCCAGGTGTCGTCTTCCTGGAACTTTTTTGAAACCGGGAATTGAATTCTGAAACGGTCTGCAATCAGCCGCTTCTTCAAAAATCGTTCTGAAATCAGGTTCAGAACATTTGCAACGTCAAAATTGCCTTGCCGGTTCTCGTTTTTGTCGTTCAGGCCGACCAGGAAGTAAATCGAACAAATATTGTCGCCTTCTTCTTCCTGGATCACTTCTTCATCAAGGCACACCAGCACATAAGGAAAATGATCTTCGTCATTTTTCCCTTTCTTCGCCGGTAAATTCTGCGGATATACATTGAATTTCACGGGTTCCCCGTTGTTCAATGTGGTGTAGCCTTTCAGAACGTCCTTCACTTCATCGACAAGGGCTTTCTGTAAAAAAATGTCTGTCTGCATTTCTTACCCCTTCCGTAACAGGTTCGCGATTTCTGCGTCAATTCGCTTTTGAAGCGTTTCGTTCGCGTCGTCGTTAATAGCCTTCATAATTTTTTCATTTTTTATCATCTGCGGAACAGACGGGCCATATAACTGCTTGATCGGAAGGCTTCGGCCGCTGGTACGTGTAAAAACGCCCTTGTGGCCGGATTTCATAATCGCGATAAACGACTTCGGATCGCCGTCTAATGGCTTCACGCCGCCGGCTTTCTCAACTCCGGCCTTGTAGACCTTTGGGGATCTGTTTTTTCCGCGATACCGGACGGGTGTTCCGGGACTTACCTTGAACTTTGAAAGGGCGATCCCGGTTCCGTTCGAAATAACCGCGGCTTTTAGGCTGGATTTTGTCGCTTTTGTGACTGTGATTGTTTTCTTCACGTCGCCACTGGAAACGAAATACTTCCCCGAAGTTTCCTTCGCCATGTTCTTTTTGGCGTTGGTAGTCGCGCGGTTGATCGCCCTGGCAACGACCAGCGGCGCCTTCGATTTCAGATTTCCCAGACGCTTTTCGACGTCCTCAATTCCCGTGACTTCAATTTTCTGGACGATCAATCCTGGTTCCCCGTTAAAATAATGGTGTAGCCGCCGAAGTCTTCCTTCACATCGGAAATCGGGTACATTTCGCCGTCAAATTCCATGTGCTGGCCGGCGACCGGCTCATAATCCAGGTCTTTTTTCTGCACGAAGAACAGAATGTCGTCCGTGAAGATTCCGCGTGTCTCGACGGTTTTTCCCATGCTCAACTCGATAATGCGGTCATTATCCAGGACAATAGGGACTTCTTTTCCGTCGATCATGTGGGTTTCTGCGAATTCGTTCATGTTGAAGAAAACACTGTCAAGGTCTTTTTCAAGCTGTTCCTTAAACGACTTCATGGCTCCGGCCCTTACTCCGCGTCGGCTTCGGCTTCTTTTTCTTCCTGGAAATTGATTACTTCATCGGCCAGATCGCCCACTTTTCTTTCCTCGTAATCGTCGCCCAGGTCAAGGCCGATTGAAAGCGCGTAAGCGTAAAGTTCCTTCTTTGTGCGGATCTTTCTTACTTCATCGGCGCTTTTATAGCCGCCAGGGGCCAGTTCGTCGAACATATCGCCGTCGGCCCCGTCCTCGTCATCTTCCTCGATTTCATCGGCGGCGGCCACGCGCTCGTCGATCTCCACTAACTCGATGAATTTTCTTTTTTTCAGAAAATCCAGGTCGATTTTTGACATATCGGTCGGAAGAATGGATCCGGGCGCGTAAACCTTGCCATTTGTCCGAACTTCAACTTTTGTTCTGTATGCCATCTGTTGACACTCCCTTCATTAAGATCTGTTTACATAGATAACCGCCCAGGACTCCACATCAAACGGACGCGGAAGCGGCCTGGAAGTCAGGCGAAGCATTTTAACCTCGTTTTTCTCGTCGGCGTACTGCTTCGGAACAAGGCGTCCTTCGTAAGTCTGGAACTTCTTGTCTTCCATCTGGGTAACTGCTCCATACTCGATCTGGCCTTCGCCGTCGGAATGGCCCATCAGGACGGTTCCGTCCGGGATCATCGCTTCGTCTTCACCCTCGTCATTTAAGAACCACTCGTCGTAGGTGTAAATATCAAGGTCAAGTTCCGCGATACGGCCGTAAAAAGTAAGGGCCGGATCCACGACACGCGGTTCAATCACGATGTTCTTCATGTTCAGCATATTCATAGCTTTTTCGACGAACGGGTTCGTTGTGAACTTCTCGATCACGTCGGAAGAAAAGATCGCAATGTCCGGGGCTTTTCCGGTCGCCTTGATGATTTTCTTTCTGATCTGGCGAAGGGTAGGAAGTGGATTGACGGTCGCAAGCGCCCAGTCCTGATCGGCTCCCAGGACAGTAATGTTCGAAAAGCCGAAATCGACCTGAACGTCAACGCCTTCTTCCTCGTCCACCACGTCGATTTTTCCTTCATAGAGGATCTGACGGCACATCCACTCTTTTCTTCTTGCGATTGCTTCTTCCAGGTCTGTCATGTCCTTAGAAAGAAGTTCGTCCTCGCGTTCTTCCGGTGTTCTCTGACTGTAAACATTCTCACCGATCGCGCGTTTAGAAACATCATCGACGGTCAGCGGTCTTTCCGGCGCGATTTTTGGTGTAGTGAAGCTGTTTGTGTGGAAGCCCTGGCGTGTGATTACTTTTCCGCCGACTCTAGGGCTTACCAGCGGCGCCATGACGCGTTTTCCTTTTCTCACGTCAAATTCTACCTTTTCGGTGACGTGGGTTTCCTCGCCAGGGAAAAAGGTTTTCTGTAAAAATGTGCGGACGGGCGGCGTCTGGTCGATCGCGTCCATCATTTCACGGGTTGTATAATCAGGCATTGTCTTCTTACCCCCTTATTCGTATTTCTGGACGTTTGCAAGGTGGATCCCGATTCCTTTCAACTCGTCCTCGTAAGTGTCGATAGTTGCGCCAGCCTTAACCGCAACGGCGCCGCGGTTGAAATGGCCGGTTATATAGCATACTGCCGGAATATTGTCGCCTTCGGCGGCGGATCCGGTGTCCACGTCGTCGGTAAGAATACCGAACGCCTTCATTGTCACGGAAGAAACCGTTGTTCCGGCGATATAGCCGTTCTTGTCAGTTCCCTTCACGATCACGGTTCCGCGTTTCAATACTCCCTGGCCGCGTTTCAGGCCGATTCCCCCTGTCAGGATCGGGAAATCAGGGGAAACGATCAGCGCGTCCGGTGTGAATGTGCCTTCGTTTTTGTTGAATAACTGCATATTATTTCCCCCTTCTCTTGTCGCCCTTTAAGGCGTTGACTAAACCGCCGACTTTGGCTTCTCTCTGTTCGGCCTTCTGCTGGCTTCCGCCGTCGTTTCCAACATTCGGAACGGTTCCAACGCTTCCAGCGCCGGAGTTTGCCAGGTCGTCGGTAAGGTTGTTTAATGTTTTCTGTCCGGCCTGGTTGTTTGCGCGTAACTGTGCAAGGGCCAGATCTGCGGCGGAAAGTGGTTCTTCGTACTTCGCTTTCATCAAAACGTCGTTCGGAATACCGTTCGCGATAGAATCAATGTCTTTGAGTCTGTCACGTTCTGCCTTGATTGCTTCTTCCACGATCTGATTTACAAAATCGGGATAAGCGGTTCTTAATTGTGCGGCGTCCTGGATAGCCGGCGCCGCCGTTGCTGGTGTCATTCCCATTTCACTATTTCCTTTCTGTGTTGTTGGTGTATTTGAAAAAGTTCCGGTTTCTTTCTGCGGCGTTTTAGAAAGATTCTGAACCTTCTTCCGAACTTCATCGGGCGCGAATGTATTTACAAAATTCTTGAAATTATATCCGATCCCGTTCGCTGTCAGGACATTCTTGTCCGTGTAGGAATTCTGAAAGCTGTCTTCGATCAGTTCGTCGCAAAAACCATTGTCGATCGCTTCCTGGCCGACGTACCAGCTTTCTTTGTTCATCAATTCTTCGATTTCATCGTCCGTCTTTCCCAGGCGGTCGCGATATACGGACATAATGCTTTCTTTCACCTTGTCCGTGACTTCTGCCAGCTTTCCCAACTCTGCGGACGTATAAGATCCGTAAAGGGTTACGCTAGGATTGTGGGCCATCAGGACGCCGTTCTTTGCGATCCGGCGTGTACTGGCGGCCTGAAGGATAATCGTCGCCGCGCTGGCGCAAAGACCGATCACGGTCGCCGTGATTGTCGCTTTGTTCTGAATCAGGGCGGTATAAATGGCATTTGCCGCGAATACATCGCCGCCGCCCGACTGGATCAGGACGTTAATGTTTTTCTTGTCGCCCAGGGACTTTAATTCATTGATGAAATTCCGGTATGTGACGCAATCGTCACTCCACCAATCTTCTTCGGACGAAATTGTCCCGAATAACTGTAATTCCGCACTGTCGCCGCCGGAATCAACGAAATTCCAGAATTTGTTGTTCGCCTTGGAAGCTGTGGCCGGAACGGCGTTCGTAAACCGGGCCGGTTTAGTCTTCTTCTCCATCTTCCTTTTTCTCCTTTTCTGTGATTGTTTCCGCGCTCTGAACTGATACAAGGCCGGCTTCCTTCATCATTTCGCCTTCCCTTGCAAGTTGCGCGATATTTGCTTCAAAGTCGCCGCCGGTCAGTTCGACGGTTTCCTTCTGTCTGGTTGAAAGTCCGACATTGATTCGTTTTTCTGCCGCCGCGACTTCCTTCACTGGATCAATCATTCCCTGGCTAGGCCCGTTCCACTGTGCGCCGCAATAGGCTTTTTTAATCATCGGATCCAGGAAAAAACCGGGCGCTTTCAGGCGTCCGGTTGCGATTGCTTCCGTCAGGAATATTTCATAAATCGGCTGGCATAAATCAGCCGCTAACCAGGTTCTTTTCATTCGAAACGCCTTCCAGGCTTCCAGAAGTGCCGCCCTGGAAGCGGAATAGCTGGAAGTAAAGGATTTCGTCAGAAGTTCGACCGGAATTTCAAGCGCGGCCCCGACATACTTCGCAAGGGCCGTCACGAAGGCGTCGAAATTCGTTGACGGTCGTTTCGCGTCCGCAATCTCGACCTTTTCGCCCGGATTTAAGACGTTCACCATGCCAGGGCCTAGTTCATAGCTTGTCGGATCACTTGAAACACTGTCTTCGTCATCCACAACGCCGCCGAACCCGATGTCCGACGTCCCGTTCTCCGATGTAATGAAGACGGTAAAAAAACCATTGATAACGGCCGCCATCATTTCGGCTTCACTGTACCGCGTCAACTGCTTCAACGCTTCGATAACTGGCGCCAGATACGGGACGCCGCGGTACTGTTCCGCGCGTTCCGTCTCGTAAATCATAAGCACGTTCGGGGATCCGGTCTTATCTCCAAAGGCTTTTACCCTTGTCCATTTCTTTTCCGCCCGAAGTGTGCTGTTCGGGTAGGTGCTACAAATGTGATAGGCGACGATTTTCCCGGAATCGTCCACTTCCACGCCGTTATAAATCCGGTTGTGGGTGTTTGGATCCGTGGCGTGCAAATACACGCTGTTTCCGGTCTGGTGCGGCGTGCTTATGCGATCTGCTTCGATCAGGTGAATTCGTAGGCCATACGGGTAAAATTTATAGGGCTTGTCGTACTCTAAAAGGACGCAAGCGTCGCCATTCATCAGCCAGGACATACACGCGACCTGTTGGATCTCGTAGAAATTGTTTACCCTGGTAGAATCACAAAACTTTGAGTCCGCCCACAAGGCGAATTCGCGTTCCGCGTCCTTCTGCCAGCGCTCTTTTTCCTGGCGGCTCATTCCCAGATAGTCGCCGTCGATCGTGCTTTTCAACTGTAAGCCCTGACCGACGATGTTTGTTCGGTTTGTCTTAATAGCCGACACCGCCAGGGGCGCGGACATATAAAGGCTTCGGGATCTCTGCCGCAAGGTTGGAAGGTTCTTGTCGATGTCTTCCTGTGGTGTCTTGCTGTTTGCCAGCCATCCACGCATAGAATTTTTATTTCTGGAAGCGCCCGACTCGTCATACCCGGAATTTTGAAAAGAACGGATCATTTGCAATTTGAACCGGTCTTGTGTCCGGCGGAGTGCCGCGGACGGGTTGACAATCTCGACCGCTTTATCGAAAATATTCAATTTTGCACCGCCTTTCTCAAATATCCCGTGGAATAAAACGACCGGCGAAATTCCTTCCGCCGGCTTCCAACTGTTCAACCTGTTTTTCTATGTCTTTGATCGTTGCCCGGATCGTGGATAAGTCCGCACGTTTCAGGCTTTTTGTTCCGATCACGTATTCCTGGTTTAATAAAACGGCTTCTTCTGCTTCATAGTACAGATTTAAGCGCTTTTTCAGTCTTTCCAGGCGTTCCTGTTTCACTCTACTTAACGCCATCTTATCAACCCCCTTTACAACTGGACGCCGCGGCTTGCGACGCCTGTTTTTTTGGTAGCCTTCTTTTTCGGCTGTTTTTTCATGTAGTTTATACCGGCCTTGATTTTTCCTTCCAGAACGTCCCAGTTCGGACGAAGGATTTCTGCGGCCGCGGTGGAATAGTTGCGAAGGTCTAACGGTTCGTTTCGGGTTCCCGATTTCTTCACCCACTTAATGACCGGGCGGCCGTCCTTGATGTGAACGACACGCTGTTCGCTGTTGATTCCCTTGATATAGGTTTCGTTATAGCCGCGGTCGGCGTTAATCGGAAAATGGCAATAGCCCGGCCCTTCGTCAACCGTGTTTAATCTCGTCATAAGGATTTCTTTTCCACTGTCAACGCCCAGGATAAAGACCTTCACTTTATACTGGTTGTTTGTCGATACCTTGTGGATCAGTGGTATTCCAGGGCCGCCCATTCCTTTAATTCCATAAATGCGCTTGCCCTTGCGTTCCATCTTTTTCAACCATTTATAACACTGTGTTGTGAAATGGCCGCCGGTATCAATGCAAGTACACGCCAGAAGAAGGGACGTTCCGCTTGCGAAATATAATTCCCGGTCAAGGTATTCTTCCAGGCGATCCCAGGTTTCGTCTTTTTCCAGGTCGCCGAAGATCTTTTCATACCGGATCCCCCACGACTCATAGCCGCGGCCCCATCCGGTGATCTCCACTTCGAAACGGTCGTCCTGGACATCGACGCCGGCCGTCAGAAGAAGAACGCCGTCCGGGATTTCTGCTTCGTAGCGTTCCCGGCGTGAAAGAAGGGAATCGTCGTCGGCACTCTTGCCGCGTTCTTCCCAGGTTTCGCCCAAACTGGTATTGATAAAGGTCTTCATTTTGTTTATATCGCCGTTTTCCTTCAATTCCTTGTTGGCTTCCTGGAAATCCCGGATAATTTCTTCCCAGTGTTTCCAGGGCGACGCTAATTCGTTTAAGTGGAACGACCTTTTCCGGCGGCGATCCGGGAATTTTGCGATATATTTTCCGATCTGCTGTTTCCAGTCCATTTCGGAAATGTGTTCACCACAAAACGAACATTCCATTGTCGCGTCGGAAAAATGAATCCGCCCCCATTCGTAAGGCTGGAACCGGCCGCAACACGGGCAAGGAACACACCATTCTTCCTGTGAACCGGAAAGAAATTCCTTTTCAATCTGGCTTTCGCCCTTGATTGTAGGCGTTGAAACCTTGATTTTCTTTCGGTTCCAGAATGTGTTTGTTCGTTTTTCCGCTAATTTGATCGGATTTCCTTCACCGCCGGCGCTGGCCGGGTATCTGTCTGTCTCGTCCATCAGGACAATTCGGATCGGACGGGACGCCAGGGACGCCGGGGAATTCGCGCCGGCCATTGTGATATGACCGCCCGGAAATTTCTTGTGAAGAATTGTGTTCCCGGAATCCCTGGATTTTGAATCCTTCACTTTGTCCGTTAATGCCGGCGTGTCGCGGATCATCGGGGCCAGTCTGTCCTTCGAAAAGGCTTGCGCCATGTCAAGGGTAGGCTGGACAACCAGGATCGGCGCCGGATCGTAGTCAACATAATAACCGATCGTGTTCAAAATCAATTCTGTTTTTCCGACCTGGGCCGAAGACATGATAACCACTTCTTCACACGCCGGATCGTTTACCGCGTCCAGAATTTCGCGCTGATATGGGGCGCGGTCTGTGTTCCACTGTCCGGGTTCCGCGGCGGACTCTGCCGAAAGTTTTCTGTACCGGTCGGCCCACTGGCTAACTGTCAGGATCGGGGGCGGCGCCACAATCTGGGCGATCTCGCGGAACAGTTTCACCGTTTTAAAGTCGATTTGAAGGTCAGATTTATTCATCGTCTTCGCCTTCCACGTATTCGTCACTATAAAAATCAGCCGGATTGTAGTCTTTTAATTCGTTCAGCGCTTCCGTAACTTCCGACGTCAGGCGTTCCTTGATGTAACCGGCGTCGCGGTCTTCCAGGACTGGGGCGACTTTGGCCGGAATGTTCATCATTCTTGTTTTGAATGACGATAACATATCGGTCATAACATGGCGAACGTCGTCCGCCTTGTGAAGTTCTCCCTTCATGGTCTGCAATTTCATTTCTGAAATATGGCGTTTGACTCTTTCGTGAAGGGCTTTTTCTTCTTCGAAGTTCAGTTCGCCGTCTGGATTGTCGCTGTCGTTGCTGTCAACGGCCAGTTTCAGCGAAAGAATATAGTTCTTCAAGGAATCGACCAGGTTATAACGGCCCTTCGCCGCCCGGACGATGATTCCTTCTTCTGCCATCTGGCGGATCCTTCGGTCGGTGACTCCGAAAATATTCCCCAGGACGGCCGCTGATACGGTCAGGCTGTCTATATCCGTGACTTTCGCTGATTCTGTTTCCTGTTTTGCCATACCTGGCCCCCTTTCTGCCGCCCGAAACGGAAACGGCAACTTTCGTTATTTTTTTTCTGTATCTGGGAAGATTTTGGGCCTCGTAGACCCGCAACAAAATTTTGTCCGGCGGAAGAACCTAAAATTTTTTCGGGAATTTTTTTCAAAAAACCGTCATGGCCGGTCGCTCCGTCTGTCGCTCCCCTCTCTTGTCATATCTTACTATTGTGTCAAATGGTCGGTGGACGTCCGCTTTCATTATAGTGCGAACAAAAGGCTACACCGTCACTTGTCACGCGCCCGTTGTGTCAAGTACAGGGTAAAAAGAAAAAGAACTTCCCATTCTTCACGCGTCTTCAAGGCGTGTCTGGGTGTTCTTTTATTTGCGGCCATGCTTGAAGGTCAGGCCCTTAATCAGTTTGTCTTTGTTGTCCTGGTTGATCCCGATGTACCGAAGTGTGACGCTTATGTCTGCATGATTGAAGATCTCTTTCAGTGTCACGGCGTCGTGTGTCTGCTGGTACATATGATAGCCGAACGTCTTCCGTAAGGTGTGCGTTCCTATGCTGTCCAGGCCAAACTTCCGGCCGGCCGCCGATAATATGTTATAGGCTTGCTGGCGCGTGATTGCTTTGTTCTGATAGTTCGGGGAACGGAACAGGTATTCAAAGTCGCGCTTCCCGGAAATATATTCGTCGATAACTGGCCGTAACTCTGAATTTATCGGGAAACGCTTTTCCTTCCCGGTTTTCTTCTCACGGATATAAACCGCGTCTTTTCCCTTTACATCTCGCACGCGAAATTTTAGGATGTCAGAAATTCGAAGCCCCGTATAAATTCCGAACATAAAAAGGACGTAATCTCTTTCGTTGTTCGATTTCAGATAGTCGGCCAGATCCATAACAAGATCCATGTCCCGGATCGGTTCGACCGTGTTCATCGTTTACGCCCCCTTTCTTTTTCAGGCATGAAAAAAGCGCCGCATTTCTGCGACGCCTTTTCGAAGGTCTTATTGATCCACTTATCAACATACACATTATAGCACACGGGAACACGACATTTCCACGACATCTTTTACGACATTTTTACGACATAAAACACGACATGAAATACGACATTGTATTTTTACACTTCCCCGTGTATTTACTGGGTTTTTCGAACTTTCGGTCTTTCAAAAACCGGTTCAATTTTTTGAAAAATTTTCGTTTCAAAAAATTTTCATTTTCAGATCAAGCCGCGGTCTTTCATGTCCCCTTCGATCCGCTGTTCCTGGCGGACGGACAGACCGATTTTTTCGGCGGTTCTTTGCTGTGTCTCTTTCAAAATCACGCGGTTGTAATAGATTTTTTCTTCGTAGCCGGTCAGGCTCGAATAAATCTTTTGCACGCGCTTTTTGCTCCGGCGAAGTTCCTTCCGTTCCTCTGTCAGTGTTCGGATGTTCGCTTCGTCGCGCTGGATCAGTTCCAGCCCTTCCAGAAAAGAAATGTGAGTGCTAGGCGAAGACTCTTTCGAATAGTCAATTCCACCAACGCCAGAAGGGCCATTCCACCCACACATTTTTTTGATCTTGTCGATCGACCTTCTGTGATTTTTGATTCTCTCATTACACAACATAATTTGAAGGTCAATGTCTCTAAAAAGGTTCCTTTCGTTGTTATTAGACGGTTTCGCCATTAGACTTCCCCTTGCAATCACGGCCGCTTCGTGCTATGATTATTAAAGGTTTTGTGGGCGGAGAAGTCGGAAACGGCGTTCCGTCCTTTTATTTTACAACAAACTTTTTGTCAAATCAACCGTTTTCATAATCTTTCACCACTTCCAGCCACAAGCCCCGTTTTCCGTCTTTGTAATAAAGAAAATCGGTATAGATCCCAGCTTTCAGAAGTTCTTCGGACATCCTGATCGCGTCGTCCGCGTCCCGACATTTTATCGTGTCGCCGGCTTTAAGTTTCTGCGGATTCTTCGTCCTGGACATTCTTTTCTTCCCCTTTCGATTCCTTGATCCCGAAACTGCTATTATAACCGGCGTCTTTCAGTATTTTTCGGACTTTTTCAAATTCTTTCTTTGTGAAATTCTCAACCCTGGCAATCACGACCGAATTTTCGACTTTCGCTTTATATCCGGCCGCGGTCAGTAATTGAACCGCTTCTTCTTTGCTCATTTCCTCACCTTTCTTGTACACATGAAATATAATTCCCATCGGCGTCCTGGTAGATCTCCACCGGGAAGGCCAGGGCTTCGATAACTCCGATCAGCTTCGCGTCTTTTGGAATATCCTTCGTTTCCACCGGATAAGAATTCAAATAAGCCGTTTCAAGTTCTGGATCGTTATCGTTTAGCGGTGTCGGCTTGAAATCTTCGGTTTCATTCACGTTTTCCTGGTTCTTTTTCCTTCTTGCCATCTTGTAAGCCCCCTTTCTTTACATTCACATAGCCAAACGAACCGCCAGACAGGAAAAAGGCCCTTCCGGCCGTTTCGTCCATGTCCCCGTTGTCAATATGGCTTTGATAACAGGCGGCCGCCCGTTCCCTGGCTCCGCGGTCGCCGTATGCGTTGACGTGCCAGCCGGCGCCGCAAATATTACAGTAAATCACTTCGTCGATTTTTACCGGGTGTCTTTCCCGGTAATGCTTTTCGATTGCGATCCGGTCTGTCGAATTCTTTCCACAAACCGGACAGCAATAATATTTTACACTCCGGGATCTCTGGCGGCTCATTCCAGGTCAACCCCCAGTTCAACAATTCTTTTATTGTTCTTAATGTCCATCGTTTCGATCTGTTTCTTCCAAACCGCGCCGTAAATCTGAAAATCCTTTTTCAAGGTCAGAAAATAACGCTTGTGCGGATCGCGTAAATGAAGTTTTATAAGGCTGTCCATCAGGTGATCGGTGACGCCTTTGTCTATGACTGTTATATCAATCCTGGCCGCGGCCCGATTGAACTCCCGGCAAATTATGACGTATTCCGGGCGTTTATTTTTCTTTCCCATGTTTCAAATTCCTTTCTTCGTTCATTGAATCAGGAAGCCATTCGGGAAAGTCATAAATTGACATCTGGCCGTCACATTCGTAATTGTCCAGGATCCCCGAAGACTCCGATTTTCCTTTCTTTTCTCCGTCCATTATGTAATTATCCTTTTTTCGGATCATAGTCTTCAAATCGGCTGATTGTTCGGAATATCCGTCTATTATTCACATACCTTTGAAGAAGTCGAACCGGATCACTCCCCTTCGTGTGTTCCTTGTCGTAAATCATCACATAAGGATCATAGCCCAGATCGCGAAGTGTATAGATTCTTTCAAGGTCTTGTTCGAATGTGGTGTCAAAATTCGTCAGGACATACACACTTGTTTTTCTGGCTCCCCATCCGGTTATTTCCTTGAACTGGCGGAACTTCGGAAGGATTGTTTCTTTGTCCTGGTACTTATCCCAGGCAAAATGAACGCTTTCGACGCGAAGTTTTCCGATCATTTCCGCCTTTTCTTCGGTCATTAGCCGAATATCTAAGCCCTGGTTTATATTTATCCTCGCCTTACTGTCTATTAACTGTTTCAACAATTCCTTCCAGTCTCGACAAGCTAAAATATTCGGATCGCATAGCATTATATTTTTCTGTCCACGCCAGAATTCGGATAGATCAGCGACCTTGGCCGAACATTTTCCTTCTTTCGTGGCCACATGGCAAAAGTCGCAACCACGCGGACATCCTCTTGTAAGAAATCCGTAAGCCGTGTCGGTTATTCCGTAAAGGCCATAATCTGGATAGATATGTTCTATTTCCGGCGGAAGCGGAATGTCTTTCGTTTTATCAAATTCTTCTTTTCCGTCTTTCAAAGAAATACAGTAACCGGATCCGCCTTTTATCACTTCGTCGGCGTCGATATAATATTCATAATCCGGTGTGAAGCTGAATACTTTTGACATATACACCCGATCCATGTGTCCCGAAAATAACGGCTGATACCACGAAACATCGTCGCCGCGTGCCTTGTGATATGCCGATATTTTCATCAATGGGATGTTCGGGAAATTATGTCCGTCAACATCAATCAGACCGATTTTCTTTTTACTCGACATTCGACCGGTCGAAAGTTGTAAACGACGTCTGGCCATTCTCGCGGACTGCTTCGGTTCCGACAACGATTTCCAGTTCAACCGGTTCATTCTTTACCAGGTCAAAAACGACAAGCGCCTGTCCCTGTTCCACCGCGTAGGTGATCCCGGTCGCCTGGCTGGCTTCGGTCATAAGGGACATAAATTTATTTATTCTTTCCTGTTGATTTTCCATTTCTTTTCCTTTCTGGTCTTCAAGATCCATTCTTCCTGTTCCCGATCTTCGTCCTTCTTTTCATCGTCGCTTTTACACGACGCGGCCGCGGCCAGTGCGAAGATAAACGCCAGGAATACCACGGCGGCGACCATTATAACCAGGGCTTTCATTCCATGTCCCCTTCCTGGGTAAGCTGTTCGCCGTCGTAAGTGTAAACATCCGCGGCCGGGATCGTGTAAAAATTCGGGTAAAAATTATATTTCTGGATCCAATCCTGGAAGACAGCTTCAAGGCCGTTTTCCAGTTCTTCGATCTGTTCCTTTGTGGCGTCGTCCAGGTAATCGTCGGCCCACTCGCCGCCCTCGTCCTGGGCCTGGCACTGAACCGCTTCGATCACGTCGTAACCGGAATTTGAAAGCGATGGACGATAAAATTCGCACTGGCCGACGAAGATCTTGTTCGGGATCCCTCTTTTCGGCGGATATTTCTTGAATCCCTCAAATTCCGCGATCGCGTCTTTCAAGGCTTCCTTCGTGTTGTTGTAGGTCGCGCCGTATGTTTCGCCGTCGAAGCTATACGCGACCAGGTTCGCCGTGTATTCCTGGATATAACACCAGCTTTGCGGCGGCCTGGTAACTCCGGCCGTGTCAATCTTGAACGCCTGGTCGAATTCAACCGCTGTTCCTTCCTGGACGTGCCAGCCATAAAGACAAGTATCGGTTTTTCCGTTGGCCCCGTTGGCATATTCGAATAATTCGCCAGGTTCCAGGCCGGAACACTCCGAAAGTTCCTTGTAGTCATTAGTTTTCTTGATATAATCGCAAGTAAACGCGCCCATGATTCCGCGGCCGGTCACATAGCAGACCACCCGGAAGGGATATTCAATCCCCTTCGGTCTGTTCTTGCGGATTTCCAGTTCCTTTTCGCCGGAAAGAATTTTCTTCCACCACTTTTCCTTAATGCTTATCAGGACTGTTTTCACTCTCGACCGCTCCCTTCTGGATAAATCCCTTAATTTCTTCGATACACTCCGGGCAAAAATCTTTTACCGTGTATCTGTTTAAAAAGTCGAAAAGGCCGCAAAACAAGCCGGTTTTCTTTGGCTCCTGGCTTTCCTTCTTTCTCTCTGCTCTGGCCGAAACGATTTTGACTGTCTTTGAATTCACTTCGTCGAATGTCTTTCCGCACCGGTCGCAAACACAAGTTGTTTTTACCATCATCCTTTTTTCCTTCCTGGCTATTTGTAAATTATGCCGGTGTGCTTATTCTTGAAGCCGATCCGGCCGTGGATCTCATAGCCTTGTAAATCTGCAATTTTCTTGAATATCTCCACAAGATCGGTCACTTCCTGCGGCTGTTTATCTGTTTTTCGGATCGCGCGTTCCGCCGTAACGTCACGATAACCGGAACCATTGTATTTCAGGTCGTCCATTAACGGAATGGGAATTCCCCGTCCCCTTCCGGGATGTCAATAAACGAACTATTTTCCGGCGCCGGCGGTGGAACCTGTTCGTTTTCCCTGGTCTGTCTTCGTGCTTCTTCCTCTGCCTTCGTTTCGGCGAAATTGATTTCGTAGACGCGGACGGTCTTTGTATAGATTTTTCTTCCGCCAGGCTCCGTATAATGCCCGGATTCCAGGCGGCCGACAATCTCGACCTTCTTGTCTTTTCTTAAAAAGTTTTTCGCGAATTCCGCGTTGTGTCCGGTACATTTGCAGTCGATAAAATCGACCGCCTGGCCGCCATCCGGGATTTTACCGTCCCGGGCACACATAATCGTAAATGTGGCAAATACGGCCCGGTCGCTATCGTATTTCAAAACCGGATTGTCCGTAAGTCTGCCAGATCCCAGCCATTTGTTCATTTGCTTTTTCTCCCCTTTCCTTTTCGTCTCATTGGTTTGTGGTGCATTTTCAGCCAGTTATTCGGCATTTCCCGATAGTCGATCGGTTTGTCCATGACCTTTCCGACCGCGGCGGATAATTCAAGTAATGCTTCCGCGGCCGCTTCGCAACCCATGCCGAAGCCCTTCAAAACTGTGTTAATGTTTCGAAGGCCGGCCTGGCGTTCGATCAGATTCGCAATGTAGAACTGGAAGGACTGACCCGGCGGCAAGTGCCGCGCGATTTCCCTTGTCAAGTCTTCTGGCAAATAGAACACGATCGCGCCGTAATGCTCCGAAAGGGCTATGACGTAGACCGTGAACAGGTCAAGGCCGACTTCGTAGGCAAATAACAAGTTCGCTTCGCCGACTGTGTGGGTTTCCTTGCCGAACTGAAATTCAATCCGGTTAATTGCTTCGTAGATCTCCGCTTCCGGGTTAGTTTCTTTCAACGGCCTTGAAGATAAAAATTTTCTTTCCCTTGCTGTACTTTGCAAGTTTTTTTCGCTTTCTTTCGGCGTCTTTTTCTGTCCCCCGGATAATCGCTCTTTCCTCGCCTTCCACAATGATAAAATACTTTTCTTTACATTCCACAAAATTCATTCAACCACCTTCCCGTTTCTATTCTGCCAGGCGTTCCTTGTCGCCGGCGTTTTGAAAATTCTTTCCGTCGATATAGCCATACTGGCGAAGAAGATCGTGTTCGCGGCTTCTTTCAAATTCCCGGCTCTGGTATTCTTCCATTCCTGGAATTTCATCAACGAACGCGTTTACTTCTGCCGGAACCAGGCAAGCCAGGGCGAAGGACTCGCTTTGTTTCTTCTGGTCTTCGAAATTCTGGTGAAGTCCGGCGTTAAAGCCTTCGACGTAGTTCATTTTTTCATTCCGGCCAAACTCCCGGCCGGCTTCCGCATAAATCGCCCGAAGTGTCGCCATTCTCCGGCGGATCACTTTCACGGCATAATTGAAAATGTTAATGCTGATCTGTGCGTCTTCATCGAACCCGTAAAATTTAAGCCGGAACGTACCGCCGGATCTGCGTCTTGATGAAATGACCGCCCGACACCGGAAGTTTCCGGCAATCAGACACGCAAGATCCACCACCCAGTCGTCGCGGAACGACGGTGACGTGTAGGACACGACCGGGCGTTCCTTCGCCTTGTCCGGGTTGATCTGGCTCATTTCGATTTCGTACTTTGCCATTAACTCTTGTGCTTTTAACATGGCGGCCTTCGCTTCGTTCTCATTATCCGAACTGGATAAGGCGATCAGCTTTTCGATCTTGTCAATGATCTTGTTATCTGCTTCATTCATGTTCTTTCCCTTTCTCGAATTTAACGACGACCGCTTTGTCGTCGATGTAGTAATCAGCCGTTATCTTTCGGCTGTTCACGCCGTACATTTCAACGATTTCTGGTATATTATCGTTCACAGCGTCGAATTCAAGCCCGTGTTCCCGGCACTGGGCGACCGCGCTTTCCAGCGCTTCCCCGACGCGGCACGTCCACAAAATAACCTTGTGGCCGCCAGTCCGAAGATCTGAAAGCCAGTTCATCAGGGCTTCGTTCGGTTCCCCGACTTCCGGCCACTTTCCGGCACTGGATAACACGCCGTCGAAGTCAACCGCTATAATCACGCCCCCAGAAGACGATCCAGAAGGTCGTCGTTCTCCTTCCTGGCGATTGCGGTTCTGATTGATTCGTCCGGGAACTGCACCGGCAACGCCATTTTGATAATTCGGTTTATGATTCTGTCGTCGAAATTCAATTCTTCCATGCGGCAATTACTCGTAAAAATTGTCACACGCTTTTCGATCATGCGTCCGTTTAAGATATTATAAAAACGCTCATTGATCCATGGTTTCACGGCTTCGACGCCGATGTCGTCGATCACCAGGACGGGAACCGAAACGATTTCCTGGATCAATTTCTGTTCGGTTTCTTCGTTCTTCCATTCGCCGCCCCAGGTTGCTTTTATCTGATCCAGAATTTGAATTGTGGTCGCGAACTTTGCCGCGATGATCTTTTTCTGAATCAGGTCGTTTGCAATGGACACGGCCAGCCTAGTTTTACCGGATCCCTTTGTCTGTGAATAAAAATATAAGCCTTTGCCGGTTTCCCGGATCTCGTCGAACTGTTCCACGTACCGGGAAGCGATAACCTTCGCCATCTGGGCCAGTTCGCGATTCTCCTTCGTGCTATAACAGTCGGTTTTGAAATTCTCGATCGTGTGGCCTTCAAACTCCTTCGGGATAGTGGCGAAGGACAGCTTTCTTTCGATTGCCTGGCGTTCGAAGATTCCGCATTTGCACCGGCGACAAAATTCGTACTCGTCCGGGCCTGTCACCATTTCCCAGCCGCTATCATGGCAAATCGGACAATTATATTTCGGTGTCTGATCGTCCGGCGTTTCTTCGGAACCGTTCAAGCGCCGCGCTCGTCGTGCCATCAGGTCGGGAAACATTTTGTTCATTGTCTCCTGGATTGATTCTTCCATTTGCGGATCCCCCTTTGTTTTGATATGTGCCTTCAAGCGTCTTCAAGGCGTTTGTTTTATTTATCAGCCAGTCGAAGGAACAACCGTTCCATTTCCCGTTTCTGCCGGAAAGAAAGTCGCTGTTCTGTGCCGCCTGGAAAATGATGTGTAATTTCTTTTCGGGTTCCAGCCCTGGAAAGATTTTCAGTTTGTCCAGTTCTTTCACCAGGGAACGGATCTTCGCCTTCCTGGTATCATTCAATCCGCGGATTCCCGGAAGGGCTGGACAGGTATTTCGAAAGTCTTCCACGATCAGGTCGTAAGATAACCGATCCGTTTTCTTCAGCTTTTCCGGTTCGCGGTCAGGAACTTCGGATTTTTTTTCCGAAGTTTCGACTATATCTTCGTTAGAAGATATATTATATATATCTATATTCTTATTCTTATTCTGTTCCGTGATTTCACGATTTGTCACGCGTGATGTAACGTGACGCGTCACGCAATCGGTCACGATTTCAGCTTCTTCTTTCGGCAAAACCGCCGGTTCTTCCTGGGGTTCTGACTTTTCTTCCGGCTGTGACATTCCCAGAAGGGCGCGTTTCTTTTCGCGCTGTCTCTGCTGTCTGATCCGGTTTTGTTCTCTGATTCTCTCCATACCTTCGCTGTTCTGGTTCGCTTCGAAGTTGGTTATGTAGATCCCTTTTTCGGTTCTCTCGACCATGTGGAACTTCTCGAAGGTCGTAAGGGCCAGGCGGACGGTTGCCAGCGGCTTATTAAAAATAGTCGCCAGCATTTCGTCAGAATATGGGAATTCGTCTTCGATCAAGACAAGGCCCTTCGCGTTGCATTTACCGGCAAGCGCAAGAATACGGATCCACACGACCAGGATCGCGTCGCCTTCCGGCATGGATTGAATGATTTTGATTTTATCGTCGTCAAACATATCTACACGAAGTTTGATCCAGTTAATTTCCGCCATAAAAACACCGCCTTTATAAATACTTGCTCATAATGTCCCGTTTTGATTTCGGTTTCGGGGCTTCTGCCGCCTTCTTCGGCGGTTCCAGATCATCCAGGAAGTTAATTGATTTCTTCATCCGGGTTTCTCTGGTTGCTGTCAGGTTCTTTTCGATCACCTCTTTGTTTTCATCCACTTTTTTATACACAATATCCAGACGCGATTGTGGATAAGTCAGCCCCGAAATACAGCAAATTGTGATTCCTTCGTCATTGAAGGTCTGGAAGGTGTCGATCGGGGTTCCGATCGCTTTTTCCAGTTCCGGCATGGTTACACCGTCCGGCAATGACGCTGTGATGTATTTAACGGCTCTGTCGCCCTCGATAGGGGCGTAAGGGTTATCTTGTATAGCCTTAATCGTTTCGGCGCTGTTTTGGGCCTTTCTGGACGTCACAAGGGCCATTCCGCGGGCGCTTAGTGTCTCCATGATTTCAGCCTTGTCAATATTGCCCTTCACGCTCTTGTGTTTCTCCGGCACTTCCAGGAACGAACAGAAGTCGTCCACGAAGGAAGTATTGATTGACAATTTTTCCGCCCGGTCGTTGTCCAGAATGAAGCAAGCGGCCGTTCCGGCGATTTCTGTCAACTCTGAAAAACAGTCGTAAGAATTGATATGTGCCTTCACGCTTTCATTCTGCCCCGGAACAATCGTGATCGCTCCGATGGCGCGGCCTTCGTCGATTAAAAGGTCAATCAACATCGGGCCGGCTCCTGAACCGGTTCCGCCGCCGCTGGCGAAGATAACGAACGTCAGATCTGCCTTGATTTTGGTTTCGATCTCTGCCGCGATACGGTCGAAGTCGTCAATCACAAGCTGTTTCGCCTTCCGGCGGTTCTTATTGCAACCTTCGCCGCCCGGAATGTGGTATTTATATTTTGCGTGTTCCAGGGTGTCAAGGTCTTCCTGGGACGTGTTGATGTAAAGGACATTAAAGCCCCGATCTTCGAAAAGCTGTCCAATGTTGCCGCCGGCCTGGCCGACTGCTACAAAAGCAATTTTATTTTTCATGTTCTGATTCTCCCTTCGTGGTATTATCGGACGTTTTTCGTCCGGTTGTCGTTTCTGTTCTGGCGTCACTTCGTTTCATGCTTCGCCCCTTCCAGGAATTCCCGTCCGGTGTCCGTGATGAAGAACGTGTCCGCCCGGCCTTCCTTCAAGCCGCGGCCGATATATCCGGCGTCTTCGAATTCCTTGATTTTTTTGAAGATTGTGTTCGGCTTATAACCGAATTCTTCCGTGTCGGAAATCTCCTGAACCGACATCGAAGATAATTTGTTCGTCGCCCCATTCTGGGAAAGGATCGACAAAACGATAAAGCCTAGTCTGTTCAAAGTTTCACCGCCTTTTTCTCTGATTTACTCTGATAAACTCTGATAAACTCTGATAAACTCTGATAAAGTCGGATTTACTCTGATAAACTCTGATTTATTCTGATTTAATCTTCCAGCGGCCGCGGCTGTCCGCGTTCCGCGACGACTTCTTCGAAAGTTCTATCGCCTAACATTCGTTTACCTTCCACGCGCCCACATTTCGGACACTTGCCGTTTGAAATGCACGAAAGGAACGTGAAACCACAAGTGCAATAGACTTTCCAGAATGGATCCGTTGCTTTTGTGATTCCGTCTATGTAATACGGGGCTTCCCTTGTATTTCTAACGATTGACATTTCTTCACGTTTCCCCTATAATTATTAAAGGCTGTGTCCAAAACGCGGCCAACATCGGGCGCAACGTGTCAGGGTTCCAATCTTTGACGTTGCGCCTTTGCTTTATGCTGAATTTCTCGCCCCGATCGCGCGGTCTGTCATAATGCCGATTGTCAGGGCGTCCAGGGTTTCCGAAAGTGCGGCGTCAAGTTCCTTCGACGTTTTGATTCCGAAACCCTCTAAAATGCTTTTTAAGTTCTCAACCTGGCCGTTCTGGCCTTCGTTTGTTTTCTTCATACTCTCACCGCCTTAATAGTATTCATCCGGGGCCGTAACGTGGAACCAGACATTCGTTCCATTCTGCCGCCAGTCAACGCGAAGATATTCAAATTCCTTCGTGACCGTCTTGTCGATGTCGGCTTCGGTTCTGTCGTTGTCCAGATACTTTTTGAACTTCTTTGTCCGGCCGTTGGCTTTTAAGATGATCCATTCGCGCCCGATCTGCCAGCGAATGTTTTTCTGAATTTCTTCGTCCCATTCCGGGAAAGAACAATACTGATATTCGCGGACGAAATGAACCGTTTTCGGGTACATAGTGATCTTCGTGTTCATTCCGACACTGTTCATGTACTTTACGCAATGGGCGGCGAACAGGTCTTTCTGATCGGATGTAAGGTCTTCATATCCAGGCGTTTTTCTAATATCGAAGCCGTGAATAAAAAGAATGTCTTCGGCGGCGCGCAAACAGTAATCAGAACGGCCGCACGTTTCGTATAATCTGCATACACCTTTGTATGATGTGTTGATCGTTGGTTTATACATGGTTCCACCTTTCCGGCCCTTACGGGCCAATTAACGCGCTATCGCGCGGAATACAGATTTCAGTTATCGGATAACAGGTTCCCCTAAACAAGCGGAGAAGAAGCCGAGGTTCGACCCGACGTACGAACGCGGGCCGTACAAGTACAACGCGGAAGGGCCAGCGTACGAAGTGTTGTAGTAACTGCCAGAGACGTAACACACCGCTTCGTCCAGGCTTGCGTCAGCCGCGAACCAGGCGTCGTCTTTGTCCATTCCTTCGGTGATGATTCCTAAGTCTTTTAAGATCTCCGGGATCTTGTCCGCCGGAAGATCCACAACTACGTCGCGGCGTCTCACCGCGTCCCAGCCTTCCACTTCGCCGGACGTTGTAATCATCAAGCCGTCTTCGCCTGGCCCAATCTTTACCGGATCCGGGAACGGAAGATCGTCAATGTAAACTTCCTTGAATTCCTGACTTCTTTCGGAAAGATCGGCTTCCGGGTGTGCCGCGTCGTTGTCGGGCATATACTGGAAGACGCCATTCTTTAAGCGCATACCGGCGATCATTTTCCAAACCAGGCCGACCACATCAGCGACGCCCGTTTCTTTGTTCCCGTTATGGAACCAGGAAGCCGGGCCGGATCCGGTCAGTGTCCGCCAGGTGTTCGGGACTTTGATTCCGACTTCGGTTTCGTCATTGTGATAGTGGCCTTTCCAGGTGTTTCCGTGGACATCCGGGTTCGTGTGCTTTCTTAACCAGTTCCATTCGATGGCGGTCATTAAGTGCCAGCCGGCGCCCTTCTTTCTACAAGCCGCGATCGCGTCGTCCATGTCGATAGATACCTTCGGATCCATCAGCGGCAACGAATACGCGCGGCCGTTCTGGACGCAATTCACGAAGCGGCTAAGATATACGGCGTCATACTCAACGCCACGGACGAAGAACATTCTGTCGGCTTCTTCCGGCGTCTTCGCCGTGTTCTCAACCTTTAACATGATGGACGGGATCCCCATGTCGTCATACTTCAAAACAACGCTTTCCTTTGTGTTACTCATTCGCTTATTTCCTCACTTTCCTTTTTATCGAACATTCCCAGGCGTGCGCCCAACTCGACGCAACCCAGAACGATTTGTGTCAGGTCTTTTCCAGATACGCCGACCATTTCAAAACTTAACGTCGATTCGCCGTTCGGTTCATCCTTGATCTTGCAGAAGAAACCCTTTTCGACGGTTTCGCTTGTGCCGTCGGTGTAGTTGAAAACAAAATTCTTGATTTCCTTTTCCTGTGCCATGTGCTTATTTCCTTTCTATCTTCACCGCATAGCCGCGGCGTTTTAGCTCAATCACAAGATCCTTTGTCTTTTCGGCTTCCAGTTTTTCCAGGTGGGCCATATACTTTTTATAACCTTCTGATCGCGTCGGATCCTTCATTCGGTGAAGATTGTCTTCCGGCGTAAGATCGAACAGTTCCCAACAAGAAATGACGCGTGTGTCCTTTCTGTTCAAAATAACAATCCAGTTCATGTTGAGATCGTAATATGCCCGGCCGCGATATACCCGGCCGTCGTACCAGTAACGGAAGTATTTAATGTCGCCGTTGTGAATTTCTTTTCCGTCGCGATCCAGGCCGTACCGGCCTTCGTGGCCTTGCCCGTCTAGTGCGTGAAGATCAAAATTCATGTCGGTTTGCGGATAGTGGCACGATTCAACGTATCGCGCCTTTACCCATTCTTCCGCGGTCTTTGTCCTTATACTGGATTTGTCTTCGACTTCCACAAGGGTTTTTAATTTCTTGACAATCAGGTTCATATATTTTTCATATTGAAGCCCGATCAGATACGGCATTTTTCGCCGTTTATCAAAATCATAAAAACCGCCGTGTGGGTTTTCGTGGACAATGTCCTGATAGAAAACAATTTCAAATCCGGCCGGGAACCGCTGGGCCTTGAATTTTAAGTCCCTTCGTTTTCCTTCGATGTAATTCCTTCGAATTATCTTCGAAACGCTTTCGTCGTGGTGTACGTCGAACCCTTCGTCTTTCAGCATATTAAGAATTTTCCAAAAATACGCGTCGTGAACGAATTTCTGGTTCCGTCGCCATCCGCCCGAAGGTCGTTCGGTTTCGTTATTGAATCGGAACATTGTGTCATAGATTCTAAAGTTATCCATATTCAATTTTCCCTTTCGCTTATTTCCAACATCAGCCGCCGATTGCAGTCGGCTTTTCCTGGCTATATGTCGAAGTGCTGGCGGTCTTTATCTGACCGCCATTGCAGTTTTGGCTAAGTCATTCGCATAAGCGGCGCCGGCTTCCATGCCGTTCATATACGCCAGCATGACGATTTCGAACAGTGGGCGTTTACCACCAGGAACGCCTTTGATTACTTCACATAAACGTCTAGCGTCTGTGATCTGTTCGGAAGTTAAAGGTTCTTTTTTGGTCTTACCCATGAAATCACTTCCTTTCTGTGTGTGCTGTGTTTTTGTTGTCTATGCCGTTATTATATATTGACACGAGCGTGTTGTCAATACTTTTTTGTTGCCTTTGCGATTTTTTGTTGACAACGCCGTTATTACGGTGTAATATATAGCCAGAAAGTGAGGTGAAACACGAATGAATATAGGTGATCGAATTAAGAAAATAAGAAAAGAACTTGATTTGACACAAGCTGAATTCGGTGCAAAGATCGGATCCGTTCAAAACACTGTAACGGGATATGAAAGCGGAAGAAGAAATCCTTCCACGCCCGTAATTGCTTTAATATGCGAAAAGTTCGGAGTCAACGAAGACTGGCTTCGATACGGGGAAGGTGAAATGTTCAAACCGGCTCCGTCCGACGTGCTGGATCAGTTGGCAAGCGAATATAATTTGTCGAACGCTTCTTATATAGCGATCGAAAAGTTCGTAAATCTGAAACCAGAAAAAAGAAATGAATTGATTGAATTTTTCCTTGATATTTCGAAGGCCATCCTGGAAAGTGATGTCGATCCGAACGCGGCGGCACTCCCGGAGAACTTCGCCGCTGGATTTTCAGAAGATTCTTTAATCCAGGCGTTTGTGAACGCTCCAAAAACGCCCGAAGAACTGGAAAAGGAATTCCCGGCCAAAGAGCCAGATCGGAATAAGGAAACGGGCTAGGCGCTAAAAAGCGCCCGGCCTTCTGCTTATAAAGCTATACTACCAGATCAACAAATATATTTTCGTTCTTCCAGCGAAATTTGAATTATAATACACTGTCTTAAATGCCGGATAGCAGATCGCATATATACGCCGGTCGTTGTAATCTATGTATTTAATTGTCATAAGCACCACCCCTTTTCCAGAAAGGCCGGGCTTGTTTATTATAATTTTTGTGAGTTATATAAGATACTGGTAATAAATAGCAGAAAGGGAATTATGATTTTGAAAGTAATAGTCGGCGGTGTGGTTGTCTTCCTTGCCATGTGGGCCTGGAAGATCCACATATACTTAAAACGCCAAAAGAGAAAGGAACGCGACGAAGCGCCGTTTCACCGGTGGGCCGATGAAGTTCACCAGCGACCGGGCCAGAAAGAAAAACTTCGCCAGGCAAAAGAAGAAGACATTTCCGTTCACTTTGAAAGTGAAAAGAAGTGCTTCGCCAGGATGAAGGCGCCGGACGACCAGGAAGAAGTCTGGTGCGGTCTGGGAATGTGTCAGTGTGGCACGTTCAAGGCCGATCATTTACCTTGTAAACATATTTACAAGTTGGCCTTAATCAAAGGGCTGATTCAGTAGTTTTACAATAAAATAAAAAAACAGCCGGTCAACGACTGCAATCATTGACCGGCTTTAATACCAGGCAACCGAAAAAGGTCTTCTGATATTGGAAATAAGCACCCTATATTATAGCAAAGAAGGCCAGAAAATGCAATCGGCTTTCTTTTTTATACCCTTTTTCGGTTCCTGGAGAAAGGGGCTTTTCATGGCTTATGTCAGGAACAAGAAAAAGATCCTGAAATTCTGGTCGAAAAAGAAGGCGGCTCTGTATGTCCGCGTCTCGACCAGGTATCAGGTTGATAAAGACAGTCTTCCTTTTCAGCGCAAAAAATTAAAGGAATACTGTAAATTTTTAGGGATTGAAGGTTTTGTGATTTTTGAAGACGACGGATATTCGGCGAAGAATACCGATCGGCCGCATTTTCAAGAAATGATGTCGCGTGTCAGGGACGGGGAATTTTCCCACTTGATCGTCTGGAAGGTGGATCGTGTATCCCGAAATCTTCTGGACTTCGCGGCGATGTATCAGGAATTGAAAGACCACAAGGTCACTTTTATTTCGATGAATGAACAGTTCGACACTTCGACCGCCATCGGCGAAGCTATGTTGAAAATCATTCTGATTTTCGCTGAACTTGAACGGAACATGACTTCCGAACGTGTAACCGGAATCATGCTGGATCGCGCGGAACAGGGCTTGTGGAACGGCGCACGTATGCCGGTCGGCTATCGCTGGAACCCGGAAATCAAATTCCCGGAACCGGATCCAGAAGAAACGAAGATCGTCCAGTTTATTTTCGACGAATACGAACGGGTTCGTTCCACAACGAAGATCGCCCGGTATCTGAACCACAATCAGATCGCGTCGAAGCGTGGCGGCCAGTGGACTTCGAAGCTGATCCGTGATATTATCCGAAACCCGTTTTATATCGGGACGTATCGGTATAATTTGCGTGAGTCCGGCCGCGGCCCATTGAAGCCGGAAAGCGAATGGATCGTCCGGGAAAATAATCACCCGGCCATTATTGCGAAGGAACAGTTCGACCGTTGCAACGCGATAATGGATGAAAACGGAACCAGCCGCGACACGTCCGAACTTCGGGCCAGGAAGTACGTTCACACTTTTTCCGGCCGGCTGGTGTGCGGCAAGTGTGGCGCGAATATGATCGCGTCGAAGGATAGAGCCAGGGCGAACGGCTGGCGGCCGTCAATGTACCGTTGCGCCCAGCGATCGCGAATGATGGATTGTGATAACTCTAAGACCGTAAATGAAAGCTATATCGGCCCGTTTATCTTTAACTATGCGGCGAACCTGGCGCGGATCCAGAAGAATTTTAAGAACATTAAAACCCTGGAACAGTTGGAAAAGGAACTATTGAAAGGGCCAGAATTCGAAAATATGAAGGTCAGCAAAGAAAGCCTTCGCCGGACGTTTGACACCCTGGCCTTCCAGGAAGTCGGAAAAGGCGCGTATCTGCCGGACATTAACCTTTCAGACGGCGACGACGATTACACGGCGGCCGAACAGCTTTCCATTCTGAAACGCGAACTTGACAAGTGTAAGACCGCGATTGACCGGTTGACGGATCTTTATCTTTACGATCCTGATTCCATGACGAAAGAAGAATTCGCGAAGAAGAAAAGGGATCTTGTGAATAAGATCGCCGGATATGAAAAACAGATTGAAGCCAGCCAGGCGACGGGCGACAAGGACGATCTGGCCGACCTGGAATTCATCAGGAAGGCGTCGGCGTTCCTGGTCGCTCAAAGGATTGTTTCAAAGAAACACGTCGATTATATCCAGATGGCCCTTGACCTGGACAACGAAATTCTGAAAGATTTTGTCGATCAGGTAATCGACCGGATCGAAATTCTGGAAGGCCGCGTCCGGTCGATCCGGTTCGTGAACGGTCTTGTCCATGAATTCACATATTCAACCCCGGCGGATCTTCCGGTCTGCCAGAAGTGCGGCGGCCGTATCGGTTCGACGTGCGGATGTCGGACAAGAACCTTCGATTTTGCCGGCAAGCCATACCGCCGGATTAAAGTCGGGGATCCAGGTGACAAGTTCCACGGTGTCGCCGGTGCTGTGTGTCCTGAATGTTCCGCCCAGGTCGGCCGCTGGCACCATTGGAAATGTGGAATTGAACGGTGTCCGATCTGCGGCGAACAGTTAATCGCTTGCGAACACGGGCCAAACAGTAAAGATTGATAGGAAGGGGCTTTCGCCCCTTCTTTTTTAACAGTTACCATTCACAACCGGTCTGACAATCTGATATTCAACGAATGTCTTCGCCATGATTTCGGCTAACTCTTTATCAATGCCCTGTTTGATTAAGTCTTCCTTGTATGCTTTCTTTGCTCTTTTCTCTGCTACTGTCATTTTTTATTTCCGCCTTTCCTTAACTTCTGATTAAATTATACACTTTATAGTGTAATATGTCAAGCATTTATTATACATTTTCTTAACATTTTACACTATAAAGTGAAAAGCCGCCATTTCTGGCGGCTCTTTCGTTCTAAAGGGTTGCACCCTCAATCTGAACGTATGTGGTTTTCTGCGTCTTGCTGTCCGTGATTTTAATTTCCTTCAAGGAAATGTCGGTGTTCCAGGAATCGAATTCTTCGTCGTAGCTTCTGGCGATGTCAACGCGGTATTCCCATTTCTCGATCGGATCGTCCTGTCCGGTGATCCACTGTTCGCCATCGTCCGGCGCGTTGCTTGCGGCTCTTTCGATCTCGTCCCAGATGGGGCCGCCGGCGAATGTTCTTCCTGTTGCTTTTAATAATAATGCTTCTAAAATTTCATTTCTGTTCATGTGCTTATTCCCCTTTCGAATTGCTTCGTTGTTCTTTATGTTTATATATTACACTATAAAGTGTATTGTGTCAAGCGTTTATTATACATTTTCTTTACTTTTTACACTATAAAGTGAAAGCCGCCATTTCTGGCGGCTTCGGTTCATTCGTTTTCAAGATATTCTTTAATTCCTGGAAGTGTGCGTTCATTAAATCTTATCATGTGATCGAAAGCGGTGTCGATCTGGCGTTTTGTCGGTCGCCTGTCGGCCTTGTAATCAAAGAATACACTTCCGCGCGGATCCGGGTTCCGAATGATCGCCCAGCCGTCGGAATATAATTTGTCCAGGGCTTCGTCGAAATCATAAAACTTTCTTTCCCTGGCCTTTAAAATATAATGCGCTTTCGTATGATGTCCAGCAAACGAACAACTGTAATAATTGCCGGAAGGATCTATCAATCCATATTCGGAAAGGAAATCGTCCGGGGATGTGGTTCTATTCAACTGATCGGAATTCGGTTTTTCTTCTGTCTGTCCCTGGCGCTCCTGGCTAATTTCTTTCATGGCCGCGTCATACTTCATATTTCGGTGTATGATTTCTTTCGCCTTCTCGCCGGTGGCAAACCCATTATTTACAAGCGATTTCAAGTGATTTTTTAACAGCGCGAACAACTTTTCTTCGTTCTGATCTGTTACCGGGCCGCCAATTAGTTCATAGACAAGTTTCGGCCGCTCAATTAAATAAAAGCCATTATCCAGATACTTTCGTTCCTTTTCGTCCCAGAATCCAGGAAGAAGCCGGCTGGCATGATACCATAAATTTTCGGAAGAATAGGCCCACAATCTGACTTCCTGATATGGCGTCAAGTGGCGGCCGAAGGCTTCCTGAATGTCCCGTTCATCGTCGAAAACCAGATTGTCAACCGGTTTGTATTCATTTATATTTTTGTCGCAAGAATACGGATCCAGATAAGCCAGTGGCCGGCGTTGAATGTCTTCTTCGATTTTTTGGATCATTTCTTTTTTCTGGTACTCTTTGAACTTATCAGTCAGTGGCCGGATCTGTTCGCCATCCTCAACAAGTTCAAGTTCGTTCACGCCGACAAGAATCTTCCGGCCTTCCAGGATTTCAACGACAATTTTCTTCTTTTCTTCTTCGGATATTTCGTCCGTCATAAGACAGGAAAGAAGAAGTTCTTCGCACTTCTCGTATTCGCGGTTTTCGTCCCAGAACCAGGATCGGGCCAGGTGACACACAAATTCGCCCTGAATTTTGAAGGATAATTCTTTCATTTTTCACTTTTCCTTTCTTCGGAAAAGCCTTGTATTTTCAAATAGATTGCAATGTCTTGTTTTCTTAAACAGTCGGACAGCCGAACGTCGTGACATGAAAGGTCAGCGGACTGCCTTTTTTTGCAGCGAGCTGTTCCACATAATTTTTAGCAATGTCCATAAAGTAATACTGACGCTCCGGCTCGCTCTGCGGGATCTGCTTTTTATCGATTATTTCAATGTCTATTTTCTTTTTCATCTTCATCCTTACCATCTACGGACGTGTCTGCCCGTTTCCATATATAATATATTTTGTGCTGGTCAGCGCATCCAGTCCCATCGGTCCTCTTGCGTGAAGCTTCTGGGTACTGATGCCGATCTCCGCGCCAAATCCAAATTCAAATCCGTCTGAAAAACGCGTCGATGCGTTGACATAGACGCAGGCAGCATCGATCTCATCCAGGAACCGCTGCGCGTTCGTGTAGTTTTCTGTGATGATTGCCTCCGAATGCCCGGTATTGTAGCGGTTGATGTGTGCGATCGCCTCGTCGAGGGACGACACCGTCTTCACGGAGATCATATAATCGAGATACTCCCTGCCCCAGTCTTCCTCCGTCGCCGCCGACAACAGTTCCTTTTTCAGGTCTCCGCCATTTGCCGCCTCCCGGCGCTCTGCCGCTGCAAGACTTTTCTCATCCGCATGAATAACAACATCCTTCTGCTGCAGTGCCGCCGCAAGCTTTGGCATAAATGCATCCACGATTTTCTCATGGATCACGAGTGATTCACAGGCATTGCACACACCGATCCGCTGGGTCTTTGCGTTTAAGATAATACGGATTGCCATATCGAAATCCGCACTCTCATCCACATAGATATGACAGTTGCCGGTTCCCGTCTCAATCACAGGAATCGTCGCCTGATTGACGACGGCGCGGATCAGCCCTGCTCCTCCGCGCGGAATCAGCACATCCACATATTCGTTCATCTTCATGAACGCAGCCGCCGTCTCCCGGCTTGTATCTTCAATCAGCGACACTGCCGCACGCGGAATGCCATGTGTCTCCAAAACTTCCTGCAGAACCGAAACAATGACGATATTGGACGAAATGGCGTCACTGCCGCCTTTTAAGATCACTGCGTTGCCCGTCTTAAAACACAGCGCAAACGCATCCACCGTCACATTCGGTCTCGCCTCATAGATCATGCCGACCACACCGAGCGGGACGCGCTTTTTACCGATCATAAGACCGTTCGGGCGCTTCTTCATGGAAAGGACTTCGCCGATCGGATCAGCAAGGTCTGCAACCTGCCGCAGCCCCTCCGCCATCTGCTCCATCCGGGATGGGTTGAGCATCAGACGGTCCAGCAGTCCCTCGGGCATATGATTCTCTCTGCCGCGGGCGAGATCCTTCTCATTCTCGCGGATAATCTCTTCGGTATGTGCCACAATTGCCTCTGCCGCTGCACGCAGCACCTCGTTCTTCGTATTCGTGTCCAGATTGCCGATCTGTCTGCTCACTTCTTTTGCGCTCTTACAAAGTTCTGTCAGTTCCATATCCTTTCCATCCTTTCTGTCAGATCCGATATTCCCGCTCCTCCGTATAAATCCGATGCATCCGCACGTCGGTGGGAAGCACCGCAAGCTGTTCCTCGATCTGCCCTTCAAACGCTACCGCCATGAGGGACAGCTTCGGAAACCTTGCAAAATAGCGGTCATAATAACCGCCGCCATACCCGTACCGGTTCCCCTTACGGTCAAAGACCAGTCCGGGCACCAGCACCACCGCATCCTCTTCCCCGATCCGTTTGCAGCTCTCATCCGGCTCCATCACATGAAAGGCGCCCTCCCGCACCCTGGAAAGCTCTCTGATCCGGTAAAACTCCATCCGATGTGTGTCCTGCATTCTCTTCTCCCGGCCGCAGTCCCGCTGCAACCGCTCTTTTGATGTAACCGGAAGCGCCACCGTCTTGCCGTCCGAAAGTGCCTGTGCCAGAAACGGCAGACAGTCAGCCTCCGCGCCGAGCGGATAATAGCCGTAGATGACAGCGCTGTTATGATACCAGTCAGATGCCGCCAGTCTCTCACAGATCTTTCTGCTCTTTTCCTGCACTTCCTCCTGCGGCAGTTCCATCCGCCATGCTTTGTGCCGCGCCCTTATCTGCTGACGCGCCTTCTCCTGTGTCAGCGCTGCGTCAGGAAAGTCCTGTCTTTTTTCCATACTTATCTCCAAGGTTCTCCACGGAACCGTCCGGATTCACCATATCGATATTGTTAAGCTGCGCCGCCAGATTTTTCTTCACATCCGCAACATACTGCTTGCGCAGCAGCGCCTGCTCCTTTTTTTCTTCCTCCGTCAACCCTTCCGCCTTCGCCTTGCGGTATAACGCATTGATTCTGTCAATCTGTTCCTGGTTCATAGTGCTCCTTTTCCTGTATTCTTAACCGATCGTCTCCAAAATAAAATCTTCAATCCGGAAAGATTCTTTCTTCTTTGCCTGAAAAATGGTTCCCTTAAAGGAATCATCAAATATATGATGCAGAATGCAGACATCCCTGCCGTTCGCAATAATCATGTCTGTTCCCGAGAGCGTTGCAATCTTTGCGGCTGTCAGTTTGGTCGCCATGCCGCCGGTTCCAACATCACTGCCGGTCGAACTTTTCGCCATGCCGTAGATCGACGCATCCATCTCCTCCACCACTTCAATGAGCTTTGCATCCGGATTCTTGTGCGGATCGTCGGTAAAAAGCCCGTCGATATCCGAGAGCAGGATCAAAAGATCCGCCCCGATCAGAGAAGCCACGATTGCCGAGAGCGTGTCGTTGTCGCCAAACTGCATCTCATAAGTAGAAACCGTATCATTTTCATTCACAATCGGGATTGCGCCAAGACGGAACAATTCATCGAACGTATTCTTCGCATTCTCTCTCGAGACAGGGTTCACCATCGTGTTCTTCGTCATCAGCACCTGCCCTGCCACCTGATTGTATTCCGCAAAAAGCCGCTGATAGATCATCATCAGCCGCGCCTGGCCGACCGCTGCGCATGCCTGCTTTGTCGAAATGTCCTTCGGCCGCTCATCCATGCCGAGCGTCTGTCTGCCCACGGCAATCGCGCCGGAGCTTACCAGGCACACATCCATCCCGCGGTTCCGCAGATTGCAGAGTTCTCTTACCAGATGCTCCAGCTTGGTAAAATTCAGATTGCCCGTCTCCCCGTAATTCAGTGAGGAAGATCCGATCTTGACTACAACTCTCTTTTTCTCATTAAAATGAAAATGCTTTTGTTCCATCTGTCTAACGTCCCCTTTATATGTAACATTTTCCAATCATTCATCCCAAATGGGCATAGAGTCTCATACTGTATTACTCTATCATATCTTCATCAAAATGGCAAATTGATGTTTTCACATTGTATGAACAGAAAGTTTATGGTACATTGGATGGGAAACATCAGAAATGGAGATTTTTATGATGAGAAAAAAGAAGGTACTCTCCTGTCTTCTGGTTCCCCTGCTCTCTGCAAATCTGCTGCTCTCCGGCTGCAGCCGCACGGCGGACGAACCGGTTACCAAGTCAGGATTTTATTTTAACACCGTCATCTCGGTCTCGATCTATGAAAAAGGGAGCGAGGAACTGCTCGATGACTGTTTTGCCCTTGCGAAAAAGTACGAGGGATATTTTTCCAATACGATTCCGGACAGCGATATTTCCAAAATCAACGATGCAGGTGGCGCTCCCGTGACAGTACACGACGAAACGATCGAACTTCTTAAAACCGGCATCGCATATGGCGACTTAAGCGGCGGCAAATTCGACATCACCATCGGCCGGCTTTCCGATCTGTGGGACATCTCAACCAAAGCGCTGCTTGATCAGACCGATACCTCCATGATCCCCTCCGACGCGGACATTCAGACGGCTCTTGCCACAGTGGATTACCGGGAGATTCAGATTGACGGCAACACAGTGACTCTGCAAAATCCCGATGCCAGGATTGATCTGGGCGGCATCGCCAAAGGCTATATCGCGGATCAGATGAAAGCCTACCTGAACCAGAAGGGAATTACTTCCGGTTACATCAATCTCGGCGGGAATGTGCTTGCGCTCGGCGCGAAGACGGACGGTTCGGCATACACCATCGGCATACAGCGTCCGTTCGGTGAGGAAAACGAAGCGATTGCCTCCGTCTCCATCACCGATCAGACCGTCGTATCCTCCGGCGTCTACGAACGCTATTTTGAAGTAGATGGGACGCGTTATCACCATATCCTTGACACCGCGACCGGTTACCCTTACGATAACGGGCTCCTTGAGGTCACGATCATCACCGGTGCATCGGTGGACGGCGACGGTCTCTCCACCACCTGTTTCTCCCTCGGGCTGGAAGACGGTATGGCGCTCGTTGAAAGCCTTGATGCTACGGAAGCTATTTTCATCACAGACGACTATGAAGTACACACCAGCTCCGGCATGGGCACCGTCATTCCCTATGAGATTCTGGAAGATTAAACAACAAAACAGGCGTGAAGAATTCGTACTTATTACCGCGAATTCTTCACGCCTGTTTTTATTTCACACTTTCATTCCAAGAAACGATTCTTACAGGATGATTTTCGGAGAAAATGATTCTTACAAAATAATTTTCTTTGGACACTTCTGTGCACAGATACCGCATCCGACACACTTCTCCTGATCAATGTATGCCACGTTGTCAATGACATGAACTGCATCCTTCGGGCAGTTCTTCTCACACAGATGACATCCGATACATCCTACGGAACATGCCTTCATGACATCCTTGCCCTTATCCTTGGAGCTGCACTGTACAATGTGCTTTGCCTTGTAAGGAACAAGCTCGATCAGATGCTTCGGACATGCAGCAACACATTTTCCACATGCCTTACATACTTCCTTGTCAACCTGCGCAATGCCGTCCACGATATGAATCGCATCAAACGGACAAGCCTTTACACAGCTGCCGTATCCAAGGCATCCGTAATTACAGGACTTCGGTCCGCCGTTCGGCACGAATGCCATGGCTGCACAGTCCTCGTTGCCGGTATACTCGTAATCGCGTCCTGCCTTCTCACAGGTTCCCGCACACTTTACAAATGCTACCTTGCGCTCGCCTTCCTCGGCTGCCACACCCATGATCTCACCGATCTTGGCTGCTACCGGCGCGCCGCCGACCGGACACTGATTGACCGGAGCCTCGCCCTTTGCGATTGCTGCTGCCAGACCGGAACAACCGGCATAACCACAGCCACCACAGTTATTTCCCGGAAGCACACCTAAGATTGCTTCCTCTTTTTCATCTACCTCTACCTTGAACTTTTCTCCGGAAATACCAAGGAAAAATCCAATCAAGATACCTACGCCGCCCACGATTAAGGCTGCAAATAAAATTGCTGTAACGTTCATCTTCTTTTTCCTCCTAAATCATTCCTGAGAATCCCATGAATGCGATTGACATCAGACATGCGGAAATCAATACGATTGCAGTACCCTGAAACGGCTTCGGGATATCATTGTACTCGATCTTCTCACGCACACCTGCCATTAAAACGATCGCAATCAGGAAACCAAATGCGGTTGCAAAACCGTTTACCACGCTCTCCAAAATACCGTATTCCTTGGTAACATTCGTCAGTGCAACACCGAGAACGGCACAGTTTGTCGTAATCAGCGGAAGGTATACACCAAGGCTCTGGTATAATGCCGGCATGGACTTCTTCAAGAACATCTCAACGAACTGTACCAGTGCAGCAATTACAAGAATAAATACAATCGTCTGCAGGTAGGTAAGGTCAATGCCCTTGCTCATCAGATAGCTGTTGGCAAGGATATATTTGTAGATCAGCGCTGTCACGAACGAAGAGATCGTGATAACGAATACAACTGCGCCACCCATTCCGGCAGCGGTCTCTGTTTTCTTGGAAACGCCTAAAAACGGACAGATACCAAGGAACTGACTTAATACAACGTTATTGACAATGGCAGAGCCGATTGCAATTAAAAGTAATGTTTTCATCCGTATCTATCCTCCTATTCTGCTTTTTCTGCCGGAGTTTCCGCTGCCGGTTTCTTACCGGTGCATGCAGCAGACATACTGCATCCTGCACAGTCTCCGGTGATACATCCGGACGGCTCGGCAAGCGGCTTGCCCTTGGCTGCCATCTTCTCACGGACGATCTTCATCACAGCTACCAGACATGCCAGTACTAGGAATGCTCCCGGTGCCATAACAAAGATGGTGATCGGTGTGAACCAGCTTAAGGACAGAATCTGGAAACCAAAGATCTGACCTGCGCCCAGAAGCTCACGGAACAGTCCGATCAGGGTAAGACCCATCGTAAATCCAAGTCCCATACCAAGTCCATCGAAAAGAGACGGAACTACCGGATTCTTGGAAGCATAGCTCTCAGCACGGCCGAGGATAATACAGTTTACAACGATTAACGGGATATACACACCCAGCGACTCGGAGAGGCTCGGGGTATACGCCTGCATGATAAACTGCACCACTGTTACCAGCGATGCAACGATAACAATGTATGCCGGCATACGCACACCGTCCGGAATCACCTTACGGAATGCGGAAATCAGCATATTGGAAAGTACCAGTACCACTGTTGTGGAAAGTCCCATACCAAGTCCGTTGATTGCGGAGGATGTGACAGCAAGTGTCGGACACATACCAAGCATCAGAACGAAAGTAGGATTTTCCTTAATGAGTCCATTATATAAACGTTCTACATTCTTGTTCATTGATTAGTTACCTCCTTCTAATACGCTGTGGAAGTATGTAAGGCAGGCATTCACACCGTTCGCCATCGCCTTGGAAGTAATGGTGGAACCGGAAATTGCCTCGATCTCATTGTCCGCAGACGGTGTCGACTTCACAACCGTAAAGGAGTCTACGTTCTTGCCCTCAAACTGGCTGTAGAACGGCTCTTCCTGTGCTTTCATACCAAGTCCCGGTGTCTCGGAAATACTTGTGATGGAATAACCGTTGACCGTACCGTCATTCTGGATGCCGACAGAGAATGTAATGCTGCCCTGGCTTCCGTCCTTCGCCGTTACGGTAAGCACATAGCCGAGCGGATTGCCGGAAGCGTCAAGTGCTGTGTTGACAGCCTCGATATCGTCAGAATATCCATTCTGCGCCATAAGATCTTCCGCTGCAGCGGTGTCGAAATCAGCGTACTCCTCAAAGGAATCCGCATCCTCAAATACCTGCTTGTAAGCGGACTGTGTCTTCTCATAATTTACCTGGTCGATCGGGCCTTTGGTAATGCCGTAGACCACGCCGAGGATCAGACCTAATACAACAGTAAAAGCAAATAAAACCAATGCGTCATGTACAATCTTCTTGTTCATTTCTATTTGCCTCCTTCCTGCTTCTTCGCTTCCTTCACCTGACCGAATGCCATCGGCACCGTGTGCTTCTCAATAAGCGGCACAAGGATATTGCTTAAGATGATGGCGAAGGAAACACCCTCTGCATTCGCGCCGAAGCAGCGGAACAATCCGGTCAGGATACCGCAGCAGATACCAAAGATGATCTGCCCCATCGGTGTAATCGGGGATGTCACATAATCCGTTGCCATGAAGAATGCGCCGAGCATCAGACCGCCGCCGCAAAGCTGTGCGGTAAGATAGCTGCCGTCAAATCCATGACCGCCGAATAAAAGCATGAATACAGCAAATGTAACGATGTAAGATGCCGGGATGCGAAGGTTGATCACACCCATCAGAATCAGGAAAATAGCTCCGATCAGGATAGCGATCGCAGATGTCTCACCAATGGTACCTGCGGTGCGTCCGATCAGCATATCCATCGTATTGACCGCCTCACCGTTACGCATGGCAGCAAGCGGTGTTACGCTGGAATACACTTCAATACCGTTCTTTGTGATGCCGAACTTTGTCATATCAGCAGCAAATGCAATCAAAAGGAAGCATCTTGCGCCCAGCGCCGGGTTCATGAAATTCTGTCCCAGTCCGCCAAACAGACATTTTACAACCACGATTGCAAACACACCGCCGATTACCGCCTCCCACCACGGAAGGGTTGCCGGAAGGTTCAATGCCAGAAGCAGTCCCGTTACAACGGCGCTCAGGTCATCGATCGTCTGCTTTTTATGTACAATCTTATTAAATACCCACTCTGATGCCACACAGCTTGCGATCGTTACCAGAATCAGAACCAATGCCTTATATCCGAAATTGTAAATACCGAACAGGCTTGTCGGAAGCAATGCAATAATCACATACAGCATAATACGGCTTGTGGTATCTTTGGCACGAACGTGTGGTGATGATGAAACATGATATAAATCACTCACGATAATCCACCTCTCTCTTCTTGTTTTTTGAATTATTTTTTGCGTTTTGCAGCAAGTACCTGCTTTTTCATCGTCTTAATGGACTGTGCGAGCTGTCTGCGTGCAGGGCATACAAAACTGCAGCTTCCGCACTCCACGCACTCGAGTCCGTGCCAGGATTCAAACGCCTCAGCCAGACCGTTATTGGAAAACTTGGCAAGTCTTGACGGAATCAGCTGCTCCGGGCATGCTTCCACACAGCGGCCGCAGTTGATACATGCGGACGGCTCCACCTTGGACACTTCGTCCTTGCTTAAGCAAAGCAGTGAGGAAGATGTCTTTGTCGTGGGAATATCCAGGCTAAACATTGCAAATCCCATCATCGGACCACCGGAAATAATCTTCTCCGGCTGTGTCTTAAATCCGCCGGCAGCCTCCACCAGTTCTGCATAGCTGGTACCGATGCTGTATAAGAAGTTGCCCGGGTTGGCAATGGCATCGCCTGTAATCGTAGAAATACGATTGGTTACCGGTCTGCCAAGCTTTACCGCACGGTAAACAGCAATGATGGTCTCCACATTATCCACGATACATCCTGCATCTGCCGGAAGCATCTTGGAATTGATGGCGCGGCCTGTCACTGCATAAATGAGCTGACGCTCACCACCCTGCGGGTACTTGGTCTGTAAAGGACAGACCTCAATTCTCGGTTCATCCTTGACAAGCTCTGTCAGCTTTTCAATACAATCCGGCTTGTTGTCCTCGATGCCGAGAACACCCTTCGCATGATCGAACAGCTGGAGAATGATCTTCATTCCACCGATCAGCTCTTCCGGATTTTCGAGCATTCTGCGGTAGTCCGCCGTCAGATACGGCTCACACTCTGCGCAGTTTGCAATTACATATTCAATCTTTTCCGGCTCTTTCGGAGACAGCTTCACATGTGTCGGGAAACCTGCACCGCCCATGCCGACAACGCCTGCCTCTTTTACCTTATTGACAATCTCCTCCTTGGAGAGAGCCGTCACGTCTTCACACGGCGTGTACTCCACCTCTTCAAACGCCCCGTCGTTCTCAATGACGATGGAATTCACCATGTCACCGACTGCCACACGGTGCGGTTCGATTGCCTTTACTGTACCGGATGCCGACGCATAGATCGGGGATGACACAAAGCCACCTGCCTCTGCGATCTTCTGTCCTTTCAGCACCTTGTCACCAACCGCTACCACCGGAGTCGCCGGTGCACCGATATGCTGTGACAACGGGTATACCAGATCACCCTTAGGTAGAACTTCTACGATCGGCTGATCCTTTGCCAGTTCCTTTCCTTCATAAGGATGGACGCCGCCTTTAAATGTCTTAGAACCCATTTCTCGTGCCCCACTTTCTCTTATCTATATTATATTCTATGCCAAAAGTCATAGAATACCCTCGTGTAGATTATAGCACAATCACTCGGAAATTGTAGCAATTTATTGTATTTTTTCACGAACCTATTGACAAAGAATTCACAATATTTTTTCCACATTTATGTTATAATGTACGCGAAGGCAATGAGCAGTGCCAAAATCGTATCTGGCAAAATTACCTGCTTGCAGTGTATATTTTGGCTGGTACGATTTTGATAGGGCGAACGCCCGCGAGTCCGGGAAGCCGCAGGCTTTCCGGACTTTTGCCGGAGCGTACATTGCTATTTGCTGCGAACGCCCGCGAGTCTGGGAAATCTATGCCTTTCCAGACCTGCACAGCGGCAAAATTGGAACTCTTACCCTAATATTACATACAGAGGATTTTCAGATGATAACCTGGCATGAAGAACTGACTTTTGATTTTTCAGACCCCGTTTCCAACGAGGTATTTACAGAAAACTGCATTTTTTTTGATATTGAGACAACCGGCTTCTCGCCGGCGCGCACGGATCTCTACCTGATCGGCTGCGCCACAAGGCGCGACAGTCTTTTGTGCATCGACCAGTTCTTTTCCGAGAACGCCGCCGATCAGAAAAATGTCCTTTCCGCCTTTCTGGAGCTCTTGTCCGGCTATGATACCATTCTGACGTTCAACGGTATCGGCTTCGACATTCCATACCTGAAGGCGAAATGCAAGGCGCTGCACCTTTCCGATCCGTTTGATGCGCACAGTTATATCGATCTTTATAAGGAAGTCTCACGTTTCAAATTTCTGTTTGCCCTGACCAGCTACAAGCAGAAATCCATCGAACTGTTTCTCGGGATTGACCGCATCGACGCCTACTCCGGCGGCGAGCTGATCGAAGTCTACAAAGAGTACGTGCGGCATCCCGCAAAGGATTCCCTTGCACTGCTGAAACAGCACAACTATGAGGACGTTCTCTATATGCCGAAGCTTCTGCCCGTCCTCTCCTACCCAAAACTCTGGGAACAGGCATTTTCTCTGCAGTCACTCCAGGCGTCCGAGTACCGGTCGATGGACGGTGCCTCCGGCAACAAGGAGCTGTTTTTTACACTGGCGCTGCAGTACCCCGTTCCCAAACCGGTCTCCTTCTCCTACGATGACTGTTATCTCTCCATGAGCGGAAGTACCGCCCGGCTGCGTGTACGTCTCTTCGAGGGAGAACTGCGCTTCTTTTATGACGGCAGTCCCAAAGATTACTACTATCTCCCTGCGGAGGATATCGCAGTTCACAAGAGTATTGCATCCGCCGTCGACAAAGAACACCGCGTGCAGGCGAACGCTTCCAACTGCTACGGCAAAAAATATGCCATCTTTCTTCCGCAGTATGACGCCATGTTTTCCCCGGTGTTCCGTGAACAGCCGCGCGGCAGGAAATGCTATTTTGAATTATCCGCGGACTTTGCCGCCGATCCCGCTATGCAGATGGACTATGTTCTGCATCTGTTAGAAACCATGCGTTCCCACCGCAAATAAACACATGGCAGAAAGCCCTGATATAATTACCACCAAAAACGGCAGGAAAGAATCTGGCATATACTGCACAGCTTCTTTCCTGCCGCTTTTTTGCTTTATAGAAAAATGCGTCCTCTGATATAACCTTACGCCTTCTCAAAGAAAAAGGACTTGTCTCTCTCAAATCCGATCTCCCGGTAATTCATGATCTGCTCCGTGCTTCCGATGAAAAGCACGCCGCCTGTTGCAAGCGCCTTATAAAACTTCGCATAAATCTCGTCCTTTGCCTCCTCGGTAAAATAGATCACAACGTTCCGGCACACAATCAGATTGCATCCGCCTGGATACGGATCTTTTAAAAGATCATGCTCCTTGAATTCCACACGTTTCTTGATCTCATCCGAGATCTGATACGAATTGCCGACCTTGGTAAAATACTTCTTCTTCAAATCATCCGGCACACTCGCGATACTCTTCTCATTGTAGAGTCCCATCCGCGCCGTATCGATCACCTGCTTGTCAATGTCGGTCGCAATCACCTTGATGTTTGCAAGCGGCAGGTGTCTGGACAATGCCATTACCAGCGAATACGGCTCATCTCCGGTCGAGCAGGCAGCACTCCAGATTTTCAGATTCTTGCCAAACTTCTGAATCAGCTTCGGGAACACCTCATTCTCCAGAATCTTCCACTGATCCGGATTGCGGTAAAACTCCGACACATTGATGGTCAGGAAATTGATAAACTGTTCAAACTTCTCTTTGTCCTTCTTGATCAGCGCCACATACTCATCATATGTCGCAATATGATTCTTCGTAATCAGCGTGTTGATTCTGCGCCGCATCTGCTTTTCCTTATAAGAATTCAGATCAATCTTTGCAAGCGCTAAAATATCCTTTTTAAACTTTTCATAATTGTCCGTTTCCAGCATATTTTATCCCTCGACTCTCTTTGTTATCTACAGGATGCAAATACAGAAATAGGCTTCCACCAACGTGCAAGCCTATCTGTAACTCTGCAATCATCGAAATCAGAGATTACTCCTCTTCCTTTGCAACCGCATCAATATCTACATCTGCAACATCTGCATCCGCATCTTCTTCCGGTGCGAGCAGTGCCTTCATAGATAAACTGATCTTCTTCTCTTCCTCGTTGAAATCAACGATCTTTGCCTCGATCTCCTGTCCAACTTTTAATACGTCGGACGGCTTCTCTACATGCTCCTTGGAAATCTGGGATACATGAAGGAGTGCATCCACACCCGGTGCAAGCTCAACAAATGCGCCGAAGTCTGTCATTCTTGCAACTTTGCCCTTTACAACGTTGCCGATTGCGAACTTCTCTGCTGCGCCGTTCCACGGATTCTCTGCCGGGAACTTCATGCTGAGTGCAATCTTATTCTCATTGATATCTTTGATGAATACGCGAACCTGATCGCCTACCTTGAATACCTTCTTTGGGCTCTCTACTCTGCCCCAGGACATCTCGGAAATATGAAGCAGACCGTCTGCTCCGCCAAGATCAATAAACGCACCGAAATCTGTTACATTCTTAACTGTTCCCTCTAATACATCACCGATCTTGATTCTTGCGAACAGTTCTTTCTGCTGCTCTAACTTCTTAGCAACCAGAAGCTGCTTTCTGTCGCCGATGATTCTTCTTCTCTTCGGATTGAACTCGCTGATAACGAACTCGATCTCCTGATCCTTGTATTTGGAAAGATCCTTCTCGTAGGTATCTGATACAAGACTTGCCGGAATAAATACTCTTGTCTCATCTACGTTTACGCATAATCCTCCATCCAGTACCTGTGCAACCTTAGCGGTCAGCACTTCCTTGTTCTCAAATGCTTCCTCTAATCTCTTGCTTCCCTTCTCGGCAGCCAGACGCTTGTATGTCAGTAATACCTGACCCTCACCGTCATTTACCTTTAAAACCTTTGCTTCCATGGTGTCGCCGACGGATACCAATGTGGTAAGGTCTACGTTTGCTTCGTTTGTGTATTCATTACGAGTAATGATTCCGTCTGCCTTGTAGCCGATATTCAGAACGATCTCATCAGGTTTCACATCGATAACGGTACCCTCAACTACCTCTCCATTTCTTATTGTTTTAAATGATTCTTCCAGCATTTGTTCAAAGCTCATTTCTGACATTCTTTTGAACCTCCTCAATAATATTGTTTGGGGTAGAAGCCCCTGCGGTAATACCTACGTTATCGACAGACCTGACTTCGGCAAGGTCAAGATCCTTTACAGTTTGTATATAGTAAGTATTTTTGCATTCGTTTTTACATATTTCAAATAGCTTCTGCGTGTTGGAACTGTTCCTGCCACCGATCACAATCATGGCATCCACCTGCTCCGCGATTGCCCGGGCTTCCGTCTGACGTTCCTCCGTAGCATTGCAGATTGTATTTAAAACAATTATATCATAACCTTTTTCTTTTATAATTTCAACTAATTCTTGAAATTTATTGTAATTAAATGTCGTTTGTGATACAATACATACCTTTTTCCCATGGGAAGCATCGTATTTTTCGGCCTCTTCGCGGGTTCCGATCACGCGCGTATCCTCTGCATTCGACCAGCTTTTGATGCCTTTCACCTCCGGGTGGCTGGCATTCCCGACGATCACAATGTGACAGTCCTCCCCACTGTAGCGCTCCACCAGCCGGTGAATCTTTAACACAAACGGGCAGGTCGCGTCCACGATGGAAAAGCCGAGCGTCTGTATTTTCTCGCAGACACCTCTCTCCACGCCGTGTGCCCGGATGATTACCGTCCCCTGCGGCTTCCCCGCAAGTTCGTCCACATCGTTTACCACGACGACGCCCTTTTCCTCCAGATCACGCACCACTTCTTCATTGTGGATGATCGGTCCGAACGTGTAGAGCGGTTCTTTTTCCAGAATCCGTTCATATACCGTATCCACGGCACGTTTTACCCCGAAGCAGAAGCCCGCGCTCTTTGCCAAGATTACATTCATATTCTCTATACCCTCGCATAAATCTGATAGATTGCGTCCACCACTTCGTCGATGTTCATCTCGGAGCTGTCCACTAACACCGCATCCTTGGCCTGCTTTAACGGCGACGTCTCCCGGTGCATATCGCGGTAATCGCGGTCTTCAATATCTTTCTCGATCTCTTCCAGATTGCACTGGGTTCCCTTGGCGGTCAGTTCATCATATCTGCGCTTTGCGCGCGTTGCAACGCTTGCCGTGAGATATATTTTTACCTGCGCATCCGGAAGCACACAGGTGCCGATATCCCTTCCGTCCATGATGACGTCCGTCTTTGTCGCAAGCTGCCGCTGCAGTTCCACAAGCTTTGTGCGCACAACCGGATAGACACTGGTCGCTGATGCCATATTGCCGACTTCCTCCGTCCGAATGACGCCGTTTACATTCTCTCCGTTTAAGAGCACCTGCTGTTCGCCGTTCTCATACACAATCGTCACGTCAACCTTCGGGCAGGCTGCCGCAATCGCCTGCTCATCATCTGGTGCAATGCCGTTCTGTAAAAAATAGTATGCCATCGCACGGTACATTGCTCCCGTATCCACATAGACAAACGCCAGCTTTTTCGCCAGTTTTTTCGCAATTGTGCTCTTCCCGGCGCCTGCCGGTCCGTCAATCGCAATATTCATACTCATCTCTTCTTCTCTCCTCTTCTATTCGATACTCTCACCCGCCAGATGCCCGGTCGACCAGGCAATCTGCAGATTAAATCCGCCGGTCATCGCATCCAGATCCAATAGTTCCCCGCAGAAATACAATCCCGGCACAAGCTTTGATTCCATCGTGGAAGGGTTCACTTCCTTTACGCTGACACCCCCGCGTGTGATGATCGCTTCATTGAAATCTCTGACACCGCAGAGCGTCAGCGGAAACGCCTTGATCAGATGCACAAATCCCATCCGCTCCTCTCTCGTGATCTCGTTGACCTTCTTCTCCGGATCAATCGCTCCGGCTTCTAACATCACCGGAATCATCTTCGCCGGGAACAGATGCACGACGGCGTTTTTAAACTGCTTATTCTTTGCCTCCTCGAATTCACGCAGAAGTCTCGCATCCAGCTGTTCCTCCGTGAGTGCCGGCTTTAAGTCGATCTCCATCGCCAGTTCCTTCTCCACGCGGCCCGGCTTGATTGCCGCACTGGCGCTTAAAATCAGCGGTCCGCTTACCCCGAAATGGGTAAAGAGCATCTCGCCGAATTCGTCATACAACAGCTTTTTTCCGTCCCGGATGCGCACCTGCACATTTTTCAGCGCCAGCCCCTGCATCCTCGCCGCGCAGGTCTCCTTCACGTAGAACGGAACCAGTGACGGCGTAATCTGTGTCACCGTATGTCCGAGTTCCCTCGCAAAACGGTAGCCGTCTCCGGTCGAACCGGTCGTCTGATAAGAAAATCCTCCGGTTGCAAGAATCACGCGCTCTGCTTCAAGAACGCTTCCGTCGGCAAGCTTCACGCCGCGCACCGCGCCTTCCCCGGTGAGGATCTGCCGCACTTCCGCATGAAGCTGCACCATAACACCCGTGCGCTTTAGTACCCGCTGTAGCGTGGCGATCACATCCGAAGAATGATCCGATACCGGGAATACACGGTTGCCGCGCTCTACCTTCGTCGCCAGACCATTCTCCTCAAAAAAATCAATCACTCTCTGATTGTCATAATCGTAAAAAGCGCTGTACAAAAACTTTGGGTTCGTCATCACATTGGCAAACAGGGTGTCCATATCCCCCGCATTCGTGATGTTGCACCGCCCTTTGCCGGTGATGTAGAGCTTTTTCCCAAGCTTTTCATTTTTCTCGAGCAAAACGACCTCATGTCCCCGCTCCGCCGCCGCAATGGCAGCAAACATTCCCGCCGGCCCGCCGCCGACTACGATCACCTTACTCATACAGTTCCGCATCTCCTACTTTTCCATACCGCATCTTGATGGAATCATCGATATAATTGATCTCATCGTTCTCGTAAACCTGGTATTCGTCCCAGATATCCTCTAACATCTCAAGCGTTTTCGCCACCTCGTTCTGCTTTTTCATGCAGAGCGCCACAATCAGCGCATTGATCACCGACAGCGGGGCAACCAGGGAATCCACAATGGAAGCCATATCGCTGTCCGCAATCAGATTGCAGGAAGAATAGAGGTTCATCGGGGAATGTACGCTGTCGGTGAGTGTGATTACCTTCGCACTCCGGTTATTCGCAAATTCCATCGCCTTTAAAGTACGCATGGAATAACGCGGAAAACTGATTCCGATGATCACATCCTCCTTGCCGATGCGCACCATCTGTTCAAAAATCTCGCTCGAACTGCTTGTCTGAATCAGATGAACGTTTGGAAACATCAGGGTAAAATAAAAAGCCATGAAGCTGGCAAGCGGCGCACAGCTCCGGATTCCGATGATATAGATATGTTTGGCGTGCAGGATCGTGTCAACCGCGAGTTCAAATGCGTTCTGATCAATCTTTTCCAGTGTGGAATGAATCTTGTCCGCATCGGATTTCAGCACCGTCTCCAGAATCTTCGACTGGCTGATCCTGCCGTAAGTAACCTCCATGCGCTGAATGGAGTTCAGCTTATTGCGCACCAGTTCCTCCAGCGCACTCTGGAATTCCGGATAGCCCTTATATCCCAGATGCGTTGCAAAGCGCACCACCGTGGACTCGCTCACACCTACAACCTCGCCCAGCTTTGCAGCGGTCAGAAATACCGCCTTGTCATAATTGTCCGTAATGTAGGTTGCCAGCCGTTTCTGTCCCTTGCTCAGCTTACTGTAAGCATCATTGATGCGGTTACTCAGGTCATTTGTATTGCTCATGCTTCTCCTCACTTCTGCGGAATTGTGATCCGCCCAATGTTTTTATTATATCAAATACATTGTGTTTTGCAAGAAATTATGCATGGAACTTTCCTCACATGCAGCGCATTTTTCCGCCGCTGCATATAATAAACCAATGACACTCTTCCATTGAGGCAGCTATGCGCGATATCACACCAGCAACCAATTTTGTTCATACACTGATGCAGTCTCCGCCGGATGCATCCGCCTGTATTGCCGGCGGCAACAATTTTCCTTCCATCTCCGGGCTTGCCCGGTTCTATGCCACAGAATACGAAGGAACTCTCGTGGAGGTTGAAGTCTTCGGTCTTCCGAACGTCGCGACTCCCGGCTCCAGTAATTTTTACGGCATGCACATCCACGAAAACGGCGTGTGCGTCTCCCCGTTTACTAGTGCCGGTGCCCATTACAGCCGTACGCCGGCCGAACACCCGAATCACAGCGGCGACATGCCTCCGCTTCTGGGCAACCAGGGTTATGCCTGGATGGCATTTTATGACAAGCGTTTTACGATTCCGGAAATTATCGGAAAATCCCTCATCATTCACCGGATGCCGGATAACTTTACAACGCAGCCCGCGGGCGACTCCGGCGAACGGATTGCCTGCGGTGTGATAAAATAGCAAAAAAGGCAGCAAAAAAAGCGGGTGACTGGTCACCCGCTTTTTTACTGTTCTATTTTATTATACCGGATATGCTCCGTTCTTGGTATCTGCGACGCTTGCATCGACCTTCTTCTGCTGTGCCTCACGGTATTTGAAGAATTCGGTTGCAACCTGCGGGAACAGTGCGTAGGAGAGTACATCCTCATCCTGCTGCTTCCACTGCTTCATCTCAGCCTCGATCTTATCCAGCTCCGGCTCAAGCAGATCTGCCGGACGGCAGGTAATGGCGTTCTTCTTCTCCTCGCCAAGTACCTTGTCTACGATCTCCGGGTTGAACGGTTTTACAGTCTGACCGTACTTTCCAAGCAGTACGTCTTTGGTCTCCTTGGTTGCCACTTTGTAGCGCTCTCCCATCAGTACGTTGAACACAGCCTGTGTACCAACGATCTGTGAGGACGGTGTAACGAGTGGCGGCTCACCGAGGTCTTTACGCACACGCGGAACCTCTGCAAGAACCTCCTCGAACTTGTCTTCCTTGCCCTGCTCTTTTAACTGAGACAGAAGGTTGGATAACATACCACCCGGTACCTGATATAACAGAGTCTTGATGTTAACGCCGAGAACCTTCGGGTTCATCAGACCGCTCTCTAACGCCTCCTCACGCATCGGACGGAAGTAGTCAGCGATCTCAGCCAACAGGTTCTGATCCAGACCGGTATCGAACTCTGTGCCCTTGAATGCCTCTACCATAACCTCGGTTGCCGGCTGGCTGGTTCCCATGGAGAACGGAGACATTGCTGTATCGATAATGTCACAGCCTGCCTCAACCGCCTTCATGTATGTCATGGAAGCGACACCGGAAGTATAGTGTGTATGGAGCTCGATCGGAAGGTTGGTTGCAGACTTTAATGCCTGAATCAGCTCGGTTGCCTTCGTCGGAACCAAAAGACCTGCCATATCCTTGATACATAAGGAATCAGCACCCATATCCTCTACCTTCTTCGCCATCTCCATCCAGTAATCCAGAGTGTAGGCATCGCCAAGTGTATAGGATAATGCGACCTGTGCATGTCCTTTCTCTTTGTTACATGCGGTAACGGCTGTCTGCAGGTTGCGGACATCGTTTAAGCAGTCGAAAATACGAATGATATCAATACCGTTTGCGATCGATTTCTGTACGAAATACTCTACCACATCATCCGCATACGGACGATATCCTAAGATGTTCTGTCCACGAAACAGCATCTGAAGCTTGGTGTTCTTAAATCCGTCTCTTAACTTGCGGAGACGATCCCACGGATCTTCCTTCAGGAAACGAAGGCATGCATCGAAGGTAGCACCGCCCCAGCACTCAACCGCATTGTATCCGACCTTATCCATCTTGTCTACGATCGGAAGCATCTGCTCGGTTGTCATTCTTGTCGCAATCAGGGACTGGTGCGCATCACGCAGCACCGTCTCTGTTATTTTTAAAGGTTTTTTAACAACTTCTGACATTTTTTCCTCCTTATCAGCGGATACTTTGATACCGCTATCCGTCTATGACGGCATTTGCTCTTTCACTAAATTCCGAAAATTGCCATGAATACACCGGCTGCTACTGCAGTACCGATAACGCCGGCAACGTTCGGTCCCATCGCATGCATCAGCAGGAAGTTCGTCGGATCTTCCTCTGCGCCGACTTTCTGGGATACACGGGCTGCCATAGGAACGGCAGATACACCGGCAGATCCGATCAGAGGATTGATCTTGCCCTTTGTGAGGAAGCATAACAGCTTACCAAACAGGACACCGGCTGCTGTACCGAACATAAATGCAATCAGTCCAAGTGCAACGATCTTTAATGTCGTTGTATTTAAGAACGCCTCCGCACTCGTAGATGCACCTACGGAAGTACCGAGCAGGATAACTACGATGTACATCAATGCGTTGGATGCGGTATCGGTCAGCTGGCGGACCACACCGCTCTCGCGGAACAGGTTACCGAGCATCAGCATACCAACCAGCGGCGCTGTCGTCGGAAGAATCGTACATACAACCACCGTAACCACGATCGGGAAGAGAATCTTCTCCAGCTTGGAAACCGGTCTTAAGTTCTCCATCTTGATGGCACGCTCTTTTTTGGTTGTAAACAGCTTCATAATTGGCGGCTGGATGATCGGCACAAGCGCCATATAGGAATATGCCGCCACAGCGATCGGTCCCATCAGTCCCGACTGTCCTAACTTTCCGGCAAGGAAAATGGAGGTCGGTCCGTCGGCTCCACCGATGATGGAAACAGCAGCTGCTGCCTTATCATTAAAGCCCATCATGATTGCAAGGAAGTACGCTCCGAAAATACCGAACTGAGCTGCAGCTCCAAGCAGGAAACTGATCGGGTTTGCAATCAGCGGTCCGAAATCTGTCATAGCACCGACTCCAAGGAAAATCAGAGACGGTAAGATTGACCACTCGTCTAACACATAAAAGTAGTGGAATAAACCACCTACACCATTGCTCATCTGCTCCGGGTCTGCAAAAATATCCGGATAGATATTTACAAGCAGCATACCGAATGCAATCGGAACAAGAAGCAATGGCTCAAACCCCTTCGCGATAGCCAGATACAGGAAAAAGCATGCGACAATGATCATCACAAAATTTCCCCAGGTAAGGTTAAAGAAAGCGGTCTGATGCAGGAGGTTCCCCATTGTCTCACTAAAATAGCTCATTGTTTTCCTCCTAAATTAGTTTAATGTTGCAAGTAATGCGCCCGCTTCTACCATATCTCCAACACTTACGTTGATACTTGCTACCGTACCGTCCTGCGTTGCAACGACCGGAGTCTCCATCTTCATGATCTCAAGAACCATGATGCTGTCTCCCTTCTTAACGGCATCACCGACAGACTTCTCAAGTTTGAATACCTTTCCTGCTGCGCCTGCCTCGATCTTAACGCTGCCTGCGCCTGCTGCAGCAGCCGGCTTTGCTGCAGGTGCTGCCGCCGGTGCTGCTGCACGTCTCGGTGCTGCTGCCGGTGCGCTCACTGCGCCGTTCTCTTCTACGGTTACATCATATACATTGCCGTTTACTGTAATTGTATAGCTTTTCATTGAAATATCCTCCTAATATGATTTCTTTTCATTTATACGAATTAGCGTCTGCGGATCGATCTCACAACGAAAGAATCCGCGGATGCACCGGTGCTTGCCGCAACCGCTGCGGAAATAACTGCCACAAGTTCAAGATCATCGGTAAGCTGCTCTTCACGCTGTCCGATCTGCTCTACCACAGCGCCTGCCTCTGCCTCGTTCTTCTTGCCCTTGCCGGCCGCCTTGTTCTGTATTACAGAGATAAAGCGGAAACAGTAAATAATAAGGCTGATCAGGATCAGAACCACGAATACGGTTCCCATTCCCATCAGGGTATTTAACGCAGCCTTCTCCATCTTCTCACCCAGCGTATATACCTTGTCCGCGGATGCATCAGTAAGCTCCGGCTGCTCGGTCTCGTAATTGTATGTATAGATGTAAGAAACGATGACTTCACGATTCTGATACTCTACATACTGATCTACTGTTAAGGTTTTCTGTGCCTTTGTGATATTGAATTCTCCAAGTCCCTGATATGCGCCGACATCACTTGTCGCCTCATCCCAACTCTCGACAAGTTTCATTGCCGTATCGCTGCCGTAGGACTGGATATAGGTTCTGTTGTCGTCCGTAAGACCAACCAGCGCGGAAACTTCCTGTTCCATGCTGCTCTGCAGTTCATCGTAAGTCATTCCGAAATAGTCAACCGTTGTCGGATCTGTTCCGCATGCTGCAAGTCCCAGAGCCATAAAGCAAAGACAAAGTATAAGAGATAATTTTTTCTTCATAAACTTCACCTTTCTATTTTGTTCCATGTTTCTTGTCCGGTGTATATGCACACTTTGTGTATAACAGTTCAAACGCATCTACCAGATACTTTCTCGTATCTGCCGGATCAACGATCAGATCCACATAGCCTCTTCTGGCTGCTGTCATAACGCTGCCCTGCAGTGCATCATATTCCTTTGCCTTCTCTGCAAGCTCATCCGCAGATGCATCCGCGTACATGATCTTTACTGCAAGATCCGCATCCATCATGCCGACCTTTGCGTCCGGCCATGCATATACGAAATCCGCACCGATAGACTTGGAATTCATAGCAACATAAGCGGTACCGTATGCCTCTCCCGTGATCAGGTTCACCTTCGGACATGTAGCTCCCGCAAATGCGGAGGTCAGATGAGCAAGTGCCTTTGCAAGACGCTTTTCAGAGCACTTGCATGCCTTGTAGCCCTTGACATTTGTCAGAGTCAGTACCGGAATCTCGAATGCGTCGCAGAAAGATACGAACTCTGCTGCCTTCTCACATCCCTTTGCAGAAAGAACATTGTCAAACTTCTCGCTCTCTTTGCCCTCTTCGTCGTATACCGTTGTGCAGTTTGCAACTGCGCCGACCGTCATACCGTTTAACTTGATAAATCCGGTCACCATATCTCTGGCATAGCCTGCCTTTGTCTCGAAGAATGTATGGCTGTCCGAAATCTCACTGAGAAGATATCTCGGATCACCCTTCATGGCATCCATGCTCTCGCATGCACGGTTCAGGTCATCCACACACTCGTCTGTGTAGACATCTCCCTCGTTGTTGAGCGGAAGCATGCCGACCAGCTCACGGATGTCTGCAAGGATCTCATCCTCTGTTCCCGTCGCGTCGATGCAGCCGTTCTCATCTGCCTGGAATGCCGCAGATGATGTGTCACACTTCTCGATGCGGTTTCCGTCAATTGCGTTCGGAGAATTCACAAACATCTTTCCTTTGGATTCTTCGATAAAAGCAAAATCAGAAAGTGCCGGTACCACTGCCAGTCCACCGCCGCAACTGCCGAATACGGCTGAAATCTGTGGAACCACACCGGATGCTGCAACTTCTTTTGCATAGATCAGTCCGAAGCCGTCAAGCGCATCTACAGACTCCTGTAAACGGACTCCCGCGCAATCGATAAAGCCGATCACCGGTGCCCCCATCTTCATCGCCATGTCATACACTGCAGCGATCTTCTTCGCATGCATCTCACCGATTGTTCCGTTTAAAACAGAAGCGTCCTGGCTGTAAATGAACACCAGATTGCCGTCAATCAGGCCGTGTCCTGTGATGACTCCGTCGGAAGGAGTATCCGTTGCTGCAAGATTAAAATCTGTGCTTCTTGCGGTTACGAGAGAACCGATCTCAATGAAACTGTTCTCGTCGACTAACCTGGTGATGCGCTGCATAGCCAGGCTATCATTGCTACTATTCATTCTTTTTGCCCTCCATCTATAAATTGTTGTCCACATCCATTTGGGATGCGGCTTCATAGTGAATGATGTAAATCCATGCGTCTTTGTATAAAAATTCAACAAATTACGCTATGTTAAATTATAATTGCTTTTCTGCAATATTTCAAGTAAATTGTTAATTTTTTGACGCTTTTTGTTTGTGTTTTTTATTCGATCCAGAGAAGCCGAAGTACCTGCCCCAGACACCACGGATAATCGATCTTTCCGATTGTCTCCCCGGCTACCACACATCGCTCCGCGAGCGTCTCCTCCCCCAGCATATAACGAATCTTCCCGATGTACTCGCCGCTCTTCACCGGTGCATACAGCCGGTCTGCAATCTCATACTTAAGCGTAACCTCACTGCTTAGCGGCGCCAGGATACTCTCCTCCCCTGCATAGTTCCTGACAACCGGTTTTAAATACACCGTTTCGCCGATTTGTCCGCCCTGTCCGTCCCGCACCTCTATGGGCGCAAGCTCCGCTTCGTCCGGCTCAATCTGCAGCAGGTCGATCTTTTTGAACTGCTCCAATCCGTAATTCATGAGTTTTCTGGTGTCGGACCACTTATAGGTCTTGTTGTTCGGCCATCCACAGGCGAGCAGCGCCACGATCAGCGTTTTGTCCTCCCTCTGCAGCGCTCCGACATAGCAGTATCCGGCGGTTCCGGTAAATCCCGTTTTTCCGGAAAGCGCCCCTTCCATCATCTGCAAAAATGCATTGTGGTTCATGCACTGGTACGTGCATTTCCCCTCTGTATCAGAAAAAGAATACTGCGCCGTCCGTGTAATCTCGAGAAATTCGTCGCTTTTTAACGATTCCTTAATACAATATTTCATAATCTTAGCAAGGTCTGCCGCCGTCGTGTGATGAAACCCGGCATCATCCTTCGCATCCAGTCCGTTCGGTGTAATAAAGTAGCTGTCCTCACAGCCGAGTTCCTCTGCCTTCGCATTCATCAGCGCGGCAAATCCCTGCACATCCCCCGCCGCAAATTCCGCGATGGCCACCGCACAGTCATTGTAGGATTCCAGCATCAGGCCATATAAAAGATCCCTCAGATAAAACTGTTGTCCCTCGTGCATCCCCAGATGTACCTTCGGCTGTGACGCTGCATTTTTTGACACCGTAACCACGCTCGCCGGATCACAGTTTTCCAGTGCCACGATACAGGTTAGAATCTTTGTCGTGCTCGCATTCGCCATCGCTTCATGCCCGTTTTTCTCATAGAGAATTCTTCCGGAATCCGCATCCATCAAAACGGCAGATTTTGCGTACAGTTCCGACTCTGCCGGCACATCCTGCGCCCGGACACGCACAGGCGAAAAAATAAGTAAGCTCATACTTAACAATAGAGAAAGAAAGCGTCGATACATGCCATTCTCCCAAAATGACTTCACTGATGTATATGCGTCCCTCATTTTTTGCAGAACAGAAACGGCACGCAATAAGGAATTGCCGTAATAAGCATATCGTGCTTTGATAAGTAATATTATTAGAAACACACTTGGGGATTTCATGTGGAAATGCAGATG